>Ga0224514_10000085_pt1 | contig 34017 bp, 34 predicted proteins | sample SF_May12_sed_USG_3_FD_169107 | JGI IMG/M metagenome (GOLD analysis project Ga0224514, IMG submission 169107) | Sediment microbial communities from San Francisco Bay, California, United States - SF_May12_sed_USGS_24 | ecosystem: Environmental > Aquatic > Marine > Sediment | place: USA... | reverse complement strand
TGAGAGTTGACCCAGACTCCTCCCGTAATGCCATTGATAAATGATTTATTACTGCCATAAATACTTATATTATGAAAGTGAGGGTGTACGCACCCCCCATGAGCACTTACCTCAGCAATAAGGCCTGTTTCAAATTTCATCAATATTGCTGCAAAATCATTGTATTTCATCTCTGAGTCTTTTGTTGTAATTTGATTTCCATAGGCCTTAACTTCTACGGGAAGCATGTCAATCATCCATATTAATAAATCAATCATATGAACAGCTGCACCATGGATGATTGAGTAGAAATCCATATCCTTACGCCACCCATCGGTAAGCTTATGCTTTCTTCCCCACAAGTATTCCGCCTTCATCGAATAAATATCACCCATTTCTCCTGATTGTACAGCTTCTTTTAAGCGGACAAATCTGGGGCAGGTTCTTAGTACAAGGTTAGATGATAGTTTTATTTCAGGTTTAGACTTTAAAAGTCCTCGAATACTTCTGGCTTCATAATCAAATAAGCACATGGGTTTTTCAACATAGACATGTTTCCCGTTGTTCAGAGCCTGTGTAATCTGTTCAAAGTGATAATTGTCATAGGAAGCGATGGAAACAACATCAATATCCGGATCGTTAAGGACTTCATCCGCAGAACATACCCCTTCAATTTCAGGATACTCCTGCTTTACGTCCTCTAATCTTTCGTTGTCAAAATCACATGTTTTTATCACCTGAGACTGTGGGTGGGACTGGAAGCCGGCAATGTGCTTTCTTCCAACTCCCAAACCAATAATGCCTACTTTAATTTTTTTCATTGTATTCTACTGACAGCACTATCCCTTAATTCCAATACTTCTTTCCAGTTATATTGCCAATGAGGACGATCCATCTTATTTAATATCAATTTAAAGATTCTCATGTCCCCATCGGTATCCACTGAAAGTTGCACTGTAGACGCATCATAATCCGATTCAATATTGAAGATGTTATATTTATCCTTGTTTCTATAAAAAAAAGGCATTACATGCTCTTTATCCTCATTGCTTTTCAATTCACTGTATGCTTCTAAAAAAGTCTTTGCATTTACTACTTCAACGCTTTGACCCTTGGGAAAAGAGCGGTTCAAAACATTTGTAACAATATCATATTCGTTTTTACGATAAAGAGCGACGGCCTTTTCAATAATCTGAGGATCAAGAAGCGGACTGTCACCCGACAATCTAACGAATGCATCAATGTTTTCAGCCTCGATAATATCCTTGAACCTTTCAGCAACATTATCCAGAGAACCTCTAAAATGTCTTACACTCTTTTTTTCACAGTAATCCAATATCGGATCATCACTCTTATCGATAGACGTAGCTAGTAGTATATCATCCAGACCACGACATTTTGATAGGGTTTCAAGTAAAAAGGAAATCAAAGGTTTGTTTTGAACTTTGTATAGCGTCTTACCGGGAAAGCGTTTTGAGGACATCCTGGCCTGGACTATTGCATAAATTTTCATCTCCAGTTTTTATAGCCTTGTTTTTTTAATTTCTCGTATATAGGCTCCTTGAGCCAGTTCAAACTGCCATAAATAATCAATATCAAAGGACTCATATTCATCAACAACGTATAACTCCGGGTCATTTGGTTCTTGAAAACGGCCCAACCAGATGTCATCTTTTATCCAGGCTGTTTTGCTTGCATAAAGGCAATGGGCAGCTTCATATACTTTTTCAGCTGTTTTGGTGTTAGGAGCCTGTTCATCAAGAGGTGCACTTGTAAATAAATTTCCCTCTCTATCCCAGAAAAAATTACGTTTTTCAATGACACCAAATAAGCCGTCATAGCTGCTTTTGGTATAATGGGTAATAAAATTATCTATAGTTGATATTTTCAATAAAGGGGTACATGCATTAAAGGTAACAACATATTTATAATTCAAACTCTTATGCCACTCATGTATATCCTGAATACTGCTTTCTGCATTTGCTGATTTTTCGCTTCGCTCCAAAATATTTATCCCATATTTATTTCCAATATCTATAAGTTCTTGTTCATAAACGTATAAATATATATTTTCTTTAGGAATGACTCTTGATTTCATTATTTTTTCGACAGCAATATCAATAAGAGTTGTTCCTGCAAAAGGTTTAATCATTTTTTCAGGTATTCTTTGCGAGTTTAATCTGGCAAATAAGATTACAGCTATATCATTTATTTTTTTCATGTTAAATCCTTGAGCGCATGGTTTAATCTGTCAGCAGATTCCTTGTACTTTCCCCACTGCCCGATATCAATCCATGATTTTTCAGATACAGGGTATACGCCTATTTTATAGTTATTTCTTTTTAAACTATTGATTAAATCTGTCATATGGAACATTTTATCTTCCGGTATAAGATCTATTGTTTCTGGATTTAAAATATACATGCCTGTATTAACGAGAAAATCATATTCAGGTTTCTCTGAAATAGCTTCCAGTGTTCCACCTTCATCAAGTTCACATATGCCATAAGGGATTGTATAATGTTGCATTGATGCAATAATAGTCAATGCAAAGCCTCCATCAGCATGAAACTGATAAAGTCCGGTATAATCGGCCTTAACTATAATGTCACAATTAGAAACGAAAAAGGGTGAACTTATTCTATTCCTCAATAATCGTAAAGCTCCCGCAGTTCCCAGCGGATGAGTTTCCTGAATAAAGTCAATTTTATAAGCGTTTTCACATTCCTGGAAATAAGCTTTAATCATTGCTGATTTATGATTTAGAGAAAGAATGAAGTTGTACATTCCATACTTGGCATATTCATTCATGATTATATCTATAACCGGTTTATCATCAATAGGGATAAGCGCTTTAGGAAGGATGCGTGTAAAAGGATCCAACCTTGTTCCTTTACCGCCAGTCATTATAACAACCGGCAAATCTATTTTATTGTATATTTCATGGCCCCCCTCAAACAGATCATCCTTAAATATGATTTTAACGACTTTCCCCTTTTGGTTTAGCATAGGAATTGCTGAAATCTTCTTCTCCATAAATATTTCTTTGATGGCAGATTCATCGCAGTCCTCTTCTACATATATCGGACTTCCATTCATTATCTTTGATACAGGAGTCTTTAGGCTTACTTCTTTTAATAATGTCCGCCGTATATCACCATTTGACACTGATCCCACAAGTTGATCATTGTCTTCAACAAATACGGTATTAGCCAACAACAGATCCATTCTTTTTAAGGTCTCTTTAATGGAAAAAGTTGTGGGAATAAGATAATCCTGAATGCTGTTCATGTACAATGTTTTTAGTATTAAATTTAGGGAGTATTATCTTTACAGTAAATCATTCCACTGAATAAGTTCATCTGCTGATATGTCATGAGCTAACTTTCTGCCAATAAGGTACTGTACCTCATCCGGTTTAATTCCTGTTCCAGGTCTTTTGAAAATGATATCTTCAGCAACCAATACATGCCCTTGTTTCAGATTTTTACTGGCAACAGCACTGCGTCTAAACTTTAACTTCTTCTCTTCTTCCGCTCTACTAACAACTCTTTGATCAATACCAAGAGCTTTAGATATGTTTTTTGATTCCTTAATTATGGTTGCCATTTCTTCAGGATCTGCCGATATTTCATGGTCCCATCCGGGCAAATGTTTATCAATCGTAAAGTGCTTCTCAATAATACAGGCGCCTAAAGCTACCGCTGCCAAAGGTATGGATGTTCCTATCGTATGATCAGAGAAGCCGACTGGATAAGGGAATGCCTGCTTAAGCATAGGGATATTCTTGAGATTAATGTCTTCATAAGCGGGGGGATAGATAGCAATACAGTGGAGAAGAACTATTTGTTTATTCCCTACATTTTCGACAGTCTTCACAGCAGTTTCAATCTCCGCCAATGTAGACATTCCAGTGGAAAGTATGACCGGCTTGTTTTTACGGGCTATATATTCCAGCAGTAGAAGGTTATTAATATCCATAGAGGCAATTTTATAAAAAGAGACATCTATTTCTTCAAGCAAATCGACTTCTTCCTTTGAAAAAGGGGTTGAACAAAATTCAATTTCTATATTATCGCAGTATTCTTTTAATTCTTTATGCTGTTCTGGGCGAAGATAATATTTTTCAATCATCTCCCTTAATGATCCAAAATGTTTTTTTTGTGAGTCATTATATTTCTGATTCCTATCATATTCTTCTTTCGAAACAAGTGAATCAGGACTCCATGATTGAAATTTCACGGCATCACAACCACAGGCCTTTGCATCATCGATCATTTGCCTGGCAAGATCCATATCTCCATTATGATTAGCCCCTATCTCGGCAATAACATATGGTATACTATAGCTATTAATTGTTTTATTTTTTATTTTTACCATATTAATTCATCTATTAGTTTCATAGGCTCCCACCATCGTTGAATGTGTGAGAACTGTTTTCGCACAGCATTACAATATTTTTTCTTCATCAGGTCATCAGTTTTTAACCTTGTTAATAGTTTTCTAAACTCTTTTTCAAGATCATTGTATTCTTCATACCACTGACTCATAAGACAATAGTGGTCTCGTTTTATATGAATACCCCTTAATATTTGCTCGTCCTTCAATGAAGAAGGCGAAGCTATGTTCTTTTCGTGCTGCCTGTACCATGTTTTAGCTTTACCGGTAAAAAAGGCGCTAATACCTGAATGTAATATCAACGAAAAAAAATCCCAGTCAAAAGCTATTTGATTATCTGGAATTTCCATTATCTTTTCAGGAATTTTATCGAGACGGATTGAGGTATTTGACAATCCAAGGCAGTTATAACTAACCAGATCTTTAGCAGTAATTTCCTCATTCTCTTTATAAAAGTTTGTCAACATCGGAAGAGGAGAATGAAGCTGCTCTCCGAATAAAATCAATTCATTATATACCAAATTATTTTTTAAAAGTAATCTTTTAACTATTTCAACTCTATTCTCAGAGAAATAATCATCAGCATCTGCGAAAACAACAGCTTCTATTCCTTCGTTCATCAACCAGTTAATCCCCCTTTTTCTCAAAGCAGAAGGTGAATCTTTTGAATCTTTTACTCTCACTGGGAAAGGTAATTTTCCTAAAGAACCTCCTAATCCTTCAAGGCCATCATTAATCAGAAACAATTCAAAGCCAACATCAGTTTGATTAGACAATGAATTAAAAAAATCTGGCAGATATTTTTCAAGACCAGGATATACGACACTAAAAACAGCAATCTTCATCAAATTTACGTGGACCTAGAATTTTCTAAATTTCTTTTTATTATAGAGTTTTCTGGAAGATTATTCATTATCCTAAGTCCGCAAGCAATGATTGAGTTGCAACCAATCTCAATATTTTCTTTCGTAACAGAATTACTACCCACAAATGTCTTAGTTCTTACAATTGTGCCACCATTAATTATTGCACCTGTTGAAATGTGACAATGATCTTCAACAATGGCATTATGTTCTATCAATGACGATGTATTGATAATACAGTTCTTTCCAACTTCTGTAGATGCATTTACAATTGCCCCAGGCATTATAATTGTCCCTTCACCAATATTCGCTCTTTTTGAAACGTATGCCTTAGGCGATATTATTGCTGGAAGTTTAGCGCCAAGTTTTTTTACTTTTTCAAATAGCATTACTCTTCTTTCGGGTGATTTAATTTGTCCAAGCGAAATAAAAAAATATTGATTAACTTTGACTAGACTAGGTAAATCAGCATCACTTCCAACGATTTCGTAAGTATTAATCTTTTTTCCTAATTTCTCTGGCAAATCAACGATACCTGCAATTGAATATTTCTGTTCTTCTTCAATGACATCAATGCAGGAAACACAGTGCCCACCTCCGCCAATCAATATAATATTCGGTTTCATATTAAGGCCAGTTCTTTATCTATCAGCTCTATCAAATCAGCTGCCCTAACTTCTTCAGGTATTAATTCGTAGTTTTTTTCATCAAAAAAAAGCTCACCATTATGACACGGTATTTGGAATCGACGGTAAAAAGGGGCATAATCATCTGTCACCTTTTGAGGATCACAATTATGCACAGGCAATTTATTATAAAGAGTATGAAAAACAGTTCCACTTAATCCTGTAAATACTCCCTTTTTAACGTAAGGTAAAAATAATTCAATACCCAGGTTATGGTAATCAGTCAGTTCTTCTAAAGAAGGGTAGCTATTCTCTATAATACTGTGAGCAAAACGTGCTGAACGAGAATAAAGTTTATCTGTAATTTTTCTTATAGGTGATAATTTTGCAATAAAACTACAGATATTCATACCTGCTTTCATTAACTGGACATTTCCATGAAAGCTTTCATAATACCTTTGTTTATCCCTTACATTATGGTGTTTTAAATATACTTTGTCTGTCTGCTCAATATTACGCAATATCTGCATTAAGTTTTTAAAGAACTTATACCTTTTTTCACATTGATCTCCCCTTAGAATGGATATTGAGGGCAATGCAATAAGATAATCGATCTCTAAATTGAGGTTATCAAAAAGCGGATATTTTTTGTAAGGGAAACCTGACTCAATAATGTGAGCCCCTTCGAGTTCCCCGTAGGTCCCTTCGCTTTTCGCAATGACTTCAATAAGGAATTTTGCAGGTGCTAAATATTTATCTACACCCAAATCTTTTAATAAATCTAAGTTTCTAAAACCTCGTGCATGAAACAATAAACCAATTAATTTAGTCCAGGAGATATTTTTCCTGAATTTATCTAAATAGTCTTCTGAAAACCAATTCACTGGATACATCAACAAAAGTTTACATTTACACTTCTCGTCGACATATACTTTCTTAACACCAAATTCTACACATAGATCCCTTATCTTCTTTTCAGTGATTCTAGCCTTCGCAAAAGTTTGGTTTTCAGGTTTATCATAAAAAGCTTTGTCATCACTTAGAAGCAAAGCGATTTTATATTTATGAGACAAATATTTAATGATGCTCAAAAAATTTAGATTTTCTCTGCCGAAAGAGTAGACTAATACAATATCAAACTCCTTTTGCTTCATATTCTACCTCTTTATCGATTAAATTAACCGACCGCTAAATGCGAGTGAAACGATCTATTAGCAGTTGGGGAGAATTATTGGTTCGGGCCTAATCAATAATAATGTCTTTCAAGGAACGCTTGGGCACATGGTGTTTGCCTTTTTTGTCGCGCCAATACTTTATATCACCGTCTAATCCTAATGGATCAATTTGGATAACTTCTTTCGGTTTTCCCAAAGCAATAACAATGAGTATGTCATAAATATCTGGGATGCCTAATACTGTCATCAAGTTATCCTGTTGAAGGGTCGCAATAATGCAGCCACCAAGCCCAGCTTCTGTCGCACCGAGGAGGATACTTTGGGCTGCAATTCCACAATCAATATCAAATGACCTACTAACACTTTTATCACCAAGAATCATGATATATGCTGATGGTCTTTCACCCTCAATTGGTCCCGACCAATCTTTAAGATATCCTGCCCAACCTAAGTTGGGAAAAATAAGATCGTTTTTTTCAGTACTCCAGGAGAGAATGTACTTTAATGGCTGCAAGTTTGCTGCTGATGCGGAAAGCCTGGCAAGGTTTATAAAGCTTACGAGTGTAACTTGATCAATCTTGACGCTTTGATGAAATCTCCGACAGCTCCTGTTTTTTTGAATCAGTTTTTGCAGTTTCATTTGATATTATGTGAGCATCCTAACGCGGCGGGTGAAGGGAGCACCGATGTGCGCCTTACTCAAACCGCTTTGGTAGACTGCTACCTATTAGTTGATTGCCGCGTGCTGTTCATCCGCAGTGTTAGGGGTCCTGAATAAGGGCTTATCATTCTCATAAACTTTTAAAATAGAATTCTTAAGCCCGTTAATATTTTCTCTAAATAAAATATCTGCAGCGTCTCTAAAGTTAGAGCTACTGTAGCCTTTAAAGCAAACCTGTTCGACCGCAAACATAAAAAGCCTAATCTTATCGTAATCTACCTTAAATCCTTTTTCAATTTTCTCTATGGCTTCTTTACACTTTTCTAGTGTCGGAACATAAAATATGCCTTCACAGCCTCGATACCAAGCATGACCAAAAATAAAAGCAGGTTTCCTTCTCATAACTGCTTCCCAGCCCGTTGTTCCTGTTACAGTGGCTACAATTTTGGCATTATCAATGAGATCCCAAGGAGAAACTGAAGTTGGGACAAGCTTTACATTAGGTAGTGCTACCAAATCATCATAAAACTCTTTATCCCTAGCCCTCTCCCCATGCGAATAGGGAGAATTTTGCCAAAAATTCTCTTTTACATAAATCTGCCATCCTTGCGGGACAGATTTTGACAGTATATCAACCATGAGAAGCTGGTGAACAAAGGCATTTCCCAAGGGTGCTGTTGAACACTCAGGTTGATAATGAAAAGCTGCGTATACGTAAGGAATATTTAAATCTACATTTTGTACAAGAGAATTGTAATATGACTCTAATTTTTTCTTTTCTCTTTTTGCTCTATATTTATAAAGTCTGTATTCAAAATCAGTCCAAGTTCCATCTTCTATTTTCTTCTTCTTATGTTTTAAGTAATTTAACCTTCCTGGCCGATAAAACATTTTTAGCAATGTTATAAAGTAGTAAGGTGCTTTAAGTAAATTCTTTATAACATTTAGAAAGTAGTTAATTTTTTTTGGACCATTTATCAACTGAATTACATTATCTGCATAAAAAGGAATAGCTTGCGAATAATCCCCTTTTAATTTAATCAAATAGTCTTCAGCAATTTTAGATAATTGAACATTGGGAGATTTATCGGAAGATAGATAGCTCTTAAACAAAAGCTCTGCAGTTGTCTGTGTTTCAAAACTTTCCAAAGGAAAAATCAAACTATTGTTAAAAGCAGGAGTTGTTTGAAAAATAACGGTTTTTATATTTTCCCTTTTGCATAGTACATACAATATATAATCAAATACAACGTGAGGAATGTATGGGAAAACAACAATATCCGGACTAAAATGATTCAATACACAAAGCCAATATCTTAATTGTGAATGATATAAACGAATTCTATCTTGATATGAAAAAGATTTATGGGGGTCCATTCTGTTCATCATGCCAAGAGCAACTGATTCATTAAATGATAGTTCCTTAAGTAAATTTCCATTTAAGCAAGGCAACGTGTATCCTTTAAACTCATCGGAAGGGACACCGCGCATTGCAGCAAAAGAATCGTGATAAATAACCTTTGAAAAGTTATTTTTAATGTCTTGTTTAACTTTAAACGGACCAGTCCAGTAGCACGGAACAAAACCATAATCTTTTTCGAGTTGTTTGGCTACTTCGATCCAAAAAGGCTCAAAACATTCACAATATATAACTTTTCTTTTCATGTATAAATCCTACCTTACATTGATTCGATAATAATTCGCCTACTATATATTTACCAATTAATACTTTTATAAAATAGAAGGAATTATTTTACATTCCTCAGCATTTCTTGGTATTTTTTGCACCTATAAAGAATGAAATTTTGTGCTCAGATAATTCATTGTAAAAGCTCTAACTACAGGGCCTCCAGACTATAATCGATACTGGTGCCAATGCATTAATGCCCATCACCGCAGGTTTTTCCTCTAAGATTTCAATCACTCCTTGGCTTTGCTGCTTATAAAGAGATGTAATAAAACCAGAATTGTAGCCATTGATTTTAATGTACTGACGACGCATGAGTCCAATTAAAGTATCTGGAGTATAATGTTCATAACATGGTTCTACATGTATAGCTACTTTTATACAACTATCACAAAGATATTTAAAAAAATCAGATTGTAATGTCGATACGCAAGCTATTGCCCAAGAGGTAAAGACAATAGAATCTTTAGGTATTTCACCGTTTACTGCGGGAGATGCATTAAAATCACAATGCACTACTTCAACTTCAGAATGTTGCGCATATGATAATTTTTTAATCAGTTCAATGCCGCTATTTGTATATTCACCCGCGATAAAACGTAAGCCAGCAAACCTATCTTGCTTTACATAATCAAGTATAAGACTTCCATAACCTGCACCAAGCTCAACGATAGCTGAAGCTGGCAAATAATTTTCTATTGTATTCTGAACAAGTCTTTTATATCGTTGATGCGCTTCCAACGTAGGTAAAAGCTCAAATTGATTGCCGAAACTGCACAAAGAATTTTGAGGATTCTTGTAAAACTTTTGATCAACTTCATCAATTAATACTTCTTTTTCAGATTCTTGAATTTCCTCTAGCAATTTTCCCCATTTTTCACATCCATATTCTCTGTCAATCTCTTGTGGTGTCTTCTGCTTTGTTTCCCAGGGATCAATCCCAAAAAGGCGAGCAGGCCATGGTGAAAAGCGAGGCAAATCATTAATATCAAAGATTTTTTTTTCTTCCCGTTTCATTTCAGTTCTTTTATGTTGTTATAAACCTTCTCAAAAGCTCTAATTACATCATCTAAATCATTTTTGTTCATACCGGGGGTCATTAATTGATGATAAAAAAGTTCTTTTTCATACATTTTTTCGGTTACTGGGCACAATCCTTTTTTATAATCAACACTCTCCTTAGACCAAGGATACCCTTTTGAGCCATAAGCAATTTTATTCTGATAAAGCGGCTCCAGGTATAGAGGCTTTACATAGCCGCAAAGTACAAGTGCACCTTCTTTTTCTCGAAGCGACGTGCCAGTTAATTCGGCTCTTACTGCCTCAATGAATACATCTCTGGAGACACCAGCAATGCTTTCATTAAACTTAAAAGCATGAACATAATAAGCATGAGTACTTTTTTCTCTTACCTTCGGTGAAGTTATAGCCGGTATCTTTCCTATATGCTCTGACAAATATTCACAATTCTCCTGTCGTTGCGCAACAAGGCCTTCCAGCTTTTTTAGTTGACAGCGGGCTATTGCCGCTTCCATTTCTCCAAGCCTAAAATTAAAACCAATCATATTAACTAAATTTTCTGTTCCCTTCGCTCCAACAACGGCCTCAGCATGATTACGGATAAGCTGTAACCGCTGAGCAAGTTCATCATTATCTGTTACAATGACTCCGCCTTCACCGCAATGTATATGTTTATGATAATTCAGAGAAAATACTCCCATATCACCAAGCGTACCGGCAAATTTGCCATCATATACTGCTCCGGGAGCTTGGGCAGTATCTTCAATAACATATAAATTGTGCTTTTTAGCCAAAGCTTGAATTGCTTCAGCGTTACAAGGCAACCCAAAAATATCTACAACAATAATTGCTCGAGTTTTAGGTGTAATCCGCTCCTCTATTGACTTAACATCAAGACAAAAATAATCTTCTTCAATGTCAGCAAAAACAGGAATTGCATTATATATAAGAGGTGCAACAGCAGAAGCACTCATGGTATAAGATGAAACAATTATCTCCTCCCCCGGCTCCACTCCAGTTGCTCCCACCGCGCAATATAGTCCGGAAGTACATGAATTTACAGCAACAGCATGCTTAGCCCCAAAATACTCTGCCCATTCTTTTTCTAAAGTGCGCACTTGAGGCCCACCATAAAAATTATCGTGCCAACATCCTAAATATTGTGAAAGTATTCCTGAATCCAAAACTTGATTGACTGCTTTTTTTTCTTCCTGACCAATAGAATTATATGCGGGGAATGGTTTGGTGCGTACAGGTTTACCCCCTTTAATAGCCAATGACATATTACTTGTCTTCTCCTTTTGCTCTTACCAAATCATTAATTACTTCCAGAAAACTCTGTTTATGCCTGATCCCTTTATAAGGTATAGAGCAATCTTTTTTACTTGTTGGAGGAATCACGCTGAATACAGGTTTACCTACTGCCAAAGATAACACCAATGCCATACTGTCACTACCTACCACAGCATCCGTCCAAATTAGATCATGAAGCATATCCTGATTTTCAGAAACTTCAAACAAGCAACTTTCCTTAATAATATTTGAATATTTTTCTTTCGGCTCACTAGGGTGAAGCCGAAGCTTTAATTCAATCTCAACATTTAAATTTTGTGCTTTTTTAAATGCATCAATTAAGGATTCAACTAAATCATACTCAGTATATCCTAAATAATTAGAATCATTATACTTCTTGGCATAATGTTGGCTTATCGGTTCACTTATAAATAGGACACGTATATTGTTATGATTGTCAACCTTATTAATTTTAGATTTCTTTGTATATTTTTCTTTAAAATCTTGTAGATAAGGGTTTTCTATTTGCTTCATATAGTGAGGAGGAAATCCCAATTCTAAGGCTAAATTATAGGCATATTTATCACAAACCCACACTTCGTTCGATAAATAACTCTGCCAATTATTTGGAATCTCTTTCCATAATCCGGAGGGGAGGTATCTTTCCCTGTAGTTTTTCCAGTGATCAATAATTGTAATATTATAAATGTTTTTTTTTTGGGCTTCTTCAATTGCACGGCGCTCAAAGTCAGGACTCCAGCCAGTACTGGCTATTACTTTATCCACATTTGGGTCAAAATAGCTAATTTTCTCTATAGAAACTCTCTGTATATCACCCAGTTTATTCGAAAAAATTTGTATTGCTGGGCCGTCTAGGCAAAATAAAAGTTCCTCCTCTGGTTTGTTAAGTTTTATCCATGAGGAGAGAACTTCAGCCCCCCCTGCAGCATAAGACACAATCATAATTTTTGGTTTTACTTCTGCCATTGTTCTATTAAATCTTCACAAATAATTAAAGTTTGCAGCCCGCTGTTTGCCGATGAAACGAGATCAATCCCTTCAACAAAATGCTGATAAATATGCTCGGGAACATATTGCTGGCAACGGACAAATCCGCTCTCTAATTTTTCTGCAATGTGCTTAAGTCTCCGATATCCTTTGTACTGCGGATCATCTTCCGGTGCCCTTATGGTAATATTGCGCCCAAAATCATCATAATAAATAACTGCGTTCTCAAAAATAAAATCTGCTTTTCCAATACTAAAATTACTACTACTTACAGATTGGAAAACACAGCGGGCATTTTTGATAGAAATCCAAAAATCAAATTCAGGATCTTTGTTGGCTTCTTTCTTCTCTTTCCTCTCCAACACTCCCCAAGATGAGGGTTTACCTACTAAATAACTATATAGATCCATAAAATGCGATGCATTATTGCGAATGCCGCGAGTATAATACGTATTACCCCCTAAAAAAGAACCGAATCTATTGTCTTCAATGTCCTTTTTTAATTTTTGCACTGTCGGTTCACAACGCCTCATATAGTTTACAGCAAGTTCACACTCGCTTTTTTCACACAACTCAATTAACCTATTAGCTTCTTCTACGTCTAAAGCCAAAGGTTTTTCCATGAGAATAAGCTTTGGTTTAAAATACAAACATTCTTTTAGAACACAGTCCCTCTCCCCCGGTGGTATTGCTATAATAAAAACATCATATGTCCTATCCTTAGGTATAGAGGATAATTCTAGAAATCCAGGCTTTTTAGTAAAAGATTCAAACTTTCTACAACGTTCAATATCTCTATCCACTCCACAAACTAATTCAAAACCGCCATGATTCATAAATGATTTGCTATGAGTTAAAACATAATCCTTATTATGAGAAAGATCATACTCAAGTCCTATTCCACCAAGGCCTACAATGACTGCATTAAATTTTTTTAAAAAAACCTTATTCATGCACTACTGAACCCTTGTCCTGGAGACCTCTTTATTCATTTCCAATAATGCAGGATTGGCTCTAAGATATCTTAAAATATCATATGTAGAAAAATCCTTGAACTCCAGATAAAAATGTTCAAAAATGTTTGTTATTAATTTGTAATCTCTTTCTTCATCCAATGTTAATCCTAGCTCCGGCCAATGTAATTCCTGAGGAGCCGGCAAATGAAGCTTTCGAAAACGCTGAGGCTGACGCCGTATAAACCAGCTTACATGCTCTCTATCTGCAGGAACATCAGTCTCTTTATCAGCTAAAGCTAACAAATCTACAGAGAAAACTTGAGTATCTATACCTACGGGAAAAGATACAGGATCCAGATTAGAGACATAATCGCAATCGTTATGTAAATAAAGGGCTATCCCCTGAGAAATAACTTCTGGATCAAGTAACGGACAATCTCCAGTTACTTCCACAAGAATCTCTCCATCAAAAGATTTTGCAGCGCAAAGAACACGCTTTAAAACATCATGTTCAGAGCCTCGAAAATAATTTACTCCCATGCGCTTGGCTAAGCTCACTATTGGATCATCCGTGCTGTTAGTGGTTGTCGCGAGAATTATCTCCTCTATAGCCTTGACTCGGCGCAGTCTCTCAACTAGCAGCTCAAGCATAGGTTTGCCACACGCTTCTTTTAAAACCTTTCCCGGTAAGCGTGACGATGTCATACGACATTCGATGGTAGCCACTATTTTTTTACCAAACTTATTCATAATTACACCTTTAAAGAAAGCTTAGGATTCCCTAAAGCCATCCATGTAACTTCTACAGAATCTTTTTCTCCAGGATATTTCTCTTGTGTAGTATTTGTAATTCTAAATCCATTATTATTAAAAGCTTTAAATGAACCTTTATTGCCAGCAAAGTAACCTGCTGTTACTTTTTTTAAATTAAGTTCCTCAAATGCATATCTGCAAATCAAGCCTATTGCTTCACTTCCATATCCCTTTCCCCAATAATCTTTTTCCCCAATAATAAGCCCGAGATCTCCTACACCCAAGTCCCAATCAATTGGCCCAAGTTTAATATTGCCAATATGCTGGTCATTATGTATTAAAACTATCGCCAGAAAAAGAGTATTATCATCTTCCAACTTTTCTTTAACATAATCTTTTATTTCTTTTTTAGAATATTTTTTGCCTCTGCTGACAGTAAGTTTAGTTACCTCAGTATCATTCATCCAACTCCAATATTTGTCATTAACATCTGAATTGCGAACCTTACGCAAATAAATATGTTCACCATCAATACAAATTTCTTTATTACGCATAGATTCTCGCATTAAAGAAGCCTTCATACACACGATCCATCTTCTTTTAATAAATCTTGCTTATATCCTGCATCCCTAATAATTCCCCTGTTGATTTCCATAAGTTCTGGTTTATTTGCCAAGACCTTCAATATATCTTCTAAAGTGAAATTAATATCTTTATCAGAAGGGATCTCTGAAACTATTCTTTTCACAAATTCATAGTCAGACAGCTCATCAACAGTCCATCGGTGTAAAGACAGATCATTATTAGAACTAACATTAATTCCTCTATAAGCACAGCCTCCTTCAAGTGGCGTCATTCTCCACATCCAGGGAACGACATGTTCCCGATCTGATTTCCTTTCAGCTTTTAGATTTGCATCATTTAATAAAGCAGATGAAAATGCGGAGACATCAAAGCCATCAGGCCAGGTTGGGGGTTTTACATTTGTTACATAATCATACTTACCTTCAATAAAAATAGTAACTAGTTGATCGATCACTTCTGGATCTATAAGCGGACAATCACCTGTTAGACGAACAATAATATCAGCACTACAACTTTTAGCTGCTCCTGTATAGCGAGCCAGCACATCATCCTCTGATCCTCGAAAAACGGAGTACCCATGTTCTGAAACTACCCTGGCGAGTTCATCATTATCTTTTCCATCACCAGTTGCTAAAATAATTTCATCAACGGCCGAACTCTTTGCAACGCGATCAAGCATAAAACAAATCATAGGTTTGCCAGCCAGGTTCATCAAAACTTTGCCTGGCAAACGAGTTGAACCGATTCGAGCCTGCACAATTGCAACAACTTTCATATGTCTTTACCTCTTTACGCTAAGAAGCATATGAACTTCAGAGGCCATTTTACGTTCATCATGAACTTTTTGCAAATCATCGATCAAAGGTTTAAACATGCTTTCCCATAATTCCGAAGCATTATTATTATGTGGATTCTTTTTCAGCATGACCCATATGCTGCGAAACAAATCAATCATATCAGAGCCGAACCACCACTCACTTGCTCTATCAAAGCCAAACTCGTTACAAAAATAATCAATAGATGTTTCTGTGTAGAGATGAGTATGAGCCGGAGCACAATGTCTCGGCATAACATTTTCTTCAAAAACAATTTCAAAAAAAACACAGGGGCTGAAAAGTGGTAATGATAAATAGAGATATTCAATATTATCGTTTTCGGTAATTGCTTTGAGTATATCGCGAGGGTTTTGTAAATGCTCCAAAACACCTATCATTGATACAACCTCAGCCTTAAGAGAAGAAATTATTTCCACTGTATCTGAGAGATTATGTTTCCTTATCAAATCTGCACCCAACATATTATTGGCAAGCTCAACCTGACTTGAGGAAACTTCATAACCGGCAACATTCAATAAATTTTTATTTTTTAATGCACTAACAAAATACCCACTCCCGGCACCTAGATCTGCATACCCTAATTCTTCAGGTTTTTTCCCCTTCTCTTGTAGTGCTTCTATTACAAAATCAACCTTGGGAATATAAATATCTTTGACGCGGTTATTATATGCTTCACAGGTTTCTGCGCTGTAGGTTTTACCATAAGCTTCTCCTTTTCCCTCTGTATATAAAGCGGCACAAAAGGTATCTGTATCCTCATTTCCTCCATTAAAATGGCCACAATTTGAACAAAAAAAATAATCTACACCTGATTTAGAAAAACTAGATTTTCCAAGAGGATAACAACAGTTTTTACATTGAACACGTTTTGGTTGAGCCGAATAATGTTTAAACATTTCTTTGAACTCAGAAAGTTTTAAATCATTTTCGGCGAAAAATGACTCTTTGTGGCCCAAAACATCATTACTGGATTTACAAAACTTAATCATAGTTTAGGTCCGCTTCTCTAATTAATGTTCCTATTTCAAGATCATCAGTATATGTTGCTTTTTTCTTAAGGTAGCTCAAAAGATCTTTAGGACTAAGACCCTCTAATTGAGGTCTTAAAAATAATATGTCCTCATATTTAAGGGTATCTCCTTTATTGATACTGCGATCAAGGTAGCAACCTCTGCGGGCATTTGTCACTGCTGCTCGTTCACAGTCAAAGACCCAGCTGTTTTCTTCTTCACCATTGATTTCAATCAGTTGTTCAACTTTATTGAGAAACTGCATAAAATCTTCAGGATCTGCTGCATGGTAGTGGTCATTACCTTGAAGTTTTTTGTCTATTGTATAGTGTTTCTCGATTATTTCTGCCCCCAAAAGCCAGGCAGTAGTCAGAACATCCAATGAATATTTTGTATGATCGGAGAGACCTACTTTGCAGTGAGGAAATTTTTCTTTAAGTGCTTTGATTTTCCACAGGTTGGCATCGGCTTCTGCTGTAGGGTATGATAAAACGCAATGCAACAAGCTAAGATTGTCGCATCCCCTATCTTCTAAAAACTTAACTGCTTCAGAAACCTCTTCATATGTGGAAGCCCCTGTAGATAAAATAATTGGTTTTTTAAAAGATGCGATTTTGTCCAGAAGCGGAAAATTTGTTATATCTGCAGAAGCTATTTTATGTACAGACACCAGTGTATCAATAAACTCGGCACTTTCAAGGTCAAAAGGTGTTGACATGAATTCAACACCAATATCATTGCAATATGACACAATTTCCAGGTACTCTTTTTTAGTAAGTTTATCAAACTTTGAGAATAGTTCTTTCTGAGATGTGGTTGTTTCTTCACTGGTATCCCAGTAAGAAGGAGAATTGTCCGCCGCCAGTTTGTCGGCTTTATAGGTTTGGAATTTAACTCTATTGACACCAACCTTTTTACAAGCGCTAATCATTTTTCTAGCTGCATCGACCAGTGAAATGTTTTGCTTTTTAGCTATATCGTAATAATTAACACCAATTTCGGCAATTATATCCGGTTTTCTCATTTTTTCTTGTTTTATCCTATTAGATCTAGTTTTTTTGAAAAATGGGCCATCTTTTCTTTGTCATTAGTAAGGTTATTGCTGTGGCGCCTGTAGCGGTAAAGAGATAAATCAATATTTGTGATTTTATATTTACTTTCAAACCTCCGCCTTAATTCCTCTTCTTCCATAGCCTTAAATTCGGGATTGTATAGGCCAATATCAAACAACTTGTCTTTTCTAAACATAATCCCACAAGCTATTGGTTCAACTTTGCCATTTTTTTTCTCAGTGAAATTACCTTCTTCATCAATTAGTTCATAATTACAACTGACAGCCCCCCAATCTTTATGCTCATCTAAATACATAGACTCTATCAGGATTAAATTCTCACTCACATAGTCGTCTGCATCAATATGAACTACATACTTTCCTAGAGCTCTTTTAATGCCAATATTGCGTGCTGCAGCTAATCCAACATTTTCCTCAAGATGAATAGGCCTGATATATCCCAGAAAGGAATCCATGACCTCTTTTGTTTCATCAGGTGAAAAATCATTTACCACCAATATCTCAAATTGATCCCTGGGGAAGTTCTGGTTAATAGCACTTCTAATAGCTCTCCCCAGATATTTATCATAATTGTGACAAGTAATTACTATACTGACTAACACGTAAACAATCCTCCTTTATTATTGTTCACTACTTTCACTCAATGAATTCCTTCCTATCTTTTAAATACTTCCACATATTTCCTACACTTACCCAGACTACACATTCCTTACAAACCGGAGGACAATTCCAAATTCCATCTAAATGAGCTCTGCGTATCCTTTTTAGTGGCTCATCATTCCAAATCTCACGAATACTTTGGGTATGGATATTTCCGACTACACCGGAATAATCCCAATCAACACTACATAGGCCGACTTTTCCGTTACTATTTATTGCAAGCATATACCACAATAGAACACAGGGAAATCTTGCCGCAGTCTGCTCATCTGTTACTTCAACATCAACGGCGCCACTCCAACTGTGAACACCGGTTACCTGTACTTCATCCGCAACACCTGTCCATTTCTTACGGAAAAGCTCAATTTCACCTTTTGAAATTTCGTTAAACTCCATGATCTTAACCCGGATAATGGTCTTACTTCCAATTTTTGTCCGGTAGTCAAGCGCTTTTTTAATTTCTCTCTCCAGTTTATCAAGTCCCCTAACTCTCTTAAAACGGTAGTAAGTTTCTTCAGTGGCAGCGTCAACGCTGATAGTAATGTCATCAATGCCAGCATTTATTATATCTTTACCTACAGAGGAATTAATTAAAATACCGTTAGTGTTGAGGTGTATCATTTCCGCTGCATCTTTCTGTTTTACATAGGCAACCATTTCTGGAAGGTTTTTATGTAATAGAGGTTCCCCATCTTTATGGAGATTTAGCATAATGAGTTTTTTATCACCGACCTGATTGATAATTTTTTTAAAATCATTTAATGGTAAATAATTAATTCCCTGAGATTTGACCATTTCCTCACGAGCACAATAATAACAACGGGCATTACAACTGTTGGTAGGTTCTATATTTAAGATCAACGGAAAATCAGTATTAATCCTTTTTTTAACAGTTTCCGGTTTGAGACATGTTAATGTTCCTTCTACATAGGAATCATTAATCTGCTCAAAATATTCGTTAGTTGGCCCACGGCCCATAATAATACTCCTTAATATACTTTATTTAAGAATAGGGCTGGCATTACAAATACAATTTAAAACTTTTTTCATCTGCATACTATCCAAACTTACGGAACAAGGAATATTTAAAGATTTTTTTTGCAATCGATTTGCATTCTCAATTTTATAAGTCTGACAATTTTGATAAGGTTTTTGCAAATGGTTCAGCTGCCATACCGGTCTGGTATCAATATTGTGTTCTCTCAGGTATAGCATTAAATTATTTGCTCCTATGCCATACTCCTTTTTTTCAACCTGCAAACAATAAAACCAATAGTTGGACATGGAGTAAGATGGTACCTCTGAGAGATGCAAACCTTTAATGATATCAATTTTAGATTTGTATTTTTCATAATTTTTCTTCTTTATGTTTATATACTCAGGTAGTTGTTCAAGTTGAGCAACTCCAATCGCAGCTTGTATATTTGTTAATCTATAGTTGTATCCCACTTCGTTATGAGTAAAGTAAAGGGCATCATCTTTTGACTGGGTAGTCAGGTACTTTGCTCTTTTAGCATATTCTTCATTATCAGTTACAATCATCCCACCACCACCGGAAGTAATGATTTTATTTCCATTGAAGGAATAACACCCAATATCACCAACAGTTCCGGTATGCTTCTTAACAATTTCTCCTCTTGTATAAACTGAGCCAAGGCTTTCTGTCGCATCTTCTACGATTTTGATATTTCTTTCTCTGCATAATTTCAACAGTTTTTCCAAATCAACCGCATTTCCAAAGATATGGACCGGGATTATTGCTGAGATTCTTCGCTTGGTTTTACAATTATATGTAGTTCCATTTTTTAATTCTGTTTCCTCTGTGATGAAGTTGATTGTTTTCTCAATGTCAATGTTATAAAAATTATCGCAATCCATAAAAACAGGATGAGCATCTAAATACCTGACAGCGTTAATTGGAGCTATAAATGTCAGTGCAGGGACAATGACTTCATCTCCTGATTGTACACCAACAACTCTTAATGCAATATGCAGGGCAGAGGTCCCGTTAATACAGGCTACAGCATGCCCGGAATTTGTATATTCACAAATCTTTCTCTCAAAAAGGTCTACAAATTTACCTGCAGTGGAAACCCATCCTGTATCGAGGCATTCTTTTACATATTTCCATTCATTACCTGAGATTGATGGCTCTGAAAGAGAAATCCTCAAAGTTTTATTATTAGACATTGTATATGTCACTCTTGTAATGGGCTATATTATTTTCGTTTCTAAACCACTCAGTTGTTCTAAGCAGGCCCTCTTCCAGTGAAATATCAGGTTCCCATCCTGTCAAATCAGTTATTAAAGTGTTATCGCAAAGGAGTCTTTCTACTTCACTCTTTTCAGGTCTCACTCTATGATCATCTGAAATTATTTTTACCCTTGAACCTGTAAGTTCAATTAGCAAGTCTGTTAGAGCCCCTATGGATATTTCCTTTCCCGTGCCGATATTGATTTCTTTACCAATAACCTTGTCAGATTTTGCAAGTGCAACAAATCCTCGACAGGTATCCTCAACATAATTCAAATCCCTTGTAGGATGAAGTGAACCTAGCTTAATTTCCTTCTTGCCCGTTAATAATTGGGTGATAATTGTTGGAATAACTGCACGTGCAGACTGTCGGGGTCCGTAAGTGTTGAACGGTCTGGCTATCACCACCGGTGCATTAAAAGAGCGGAAAAATGACTCTGCTATTTTATCGGCACCTATTTTGGAAGCCGAATAGGGGGATTGACCTTGATAGGGGTGTTTTTCATCTATAGGAACATATTGAGCAGTACCATAAACTTCCGAGGTAGAGGTGACAATAATTCGTCCAACATTGTAATCTCTGGAAGCCTGAAGCACATTTAATGTTCCTTTAATATTTGTATCTATATAAGAATCAGGAGAGTGATAAGAATAAGGAATGCCAATTAATGCAGCCAAATGGAAAACAGTATCTACACCTTTCACAGCTTCTCTGACACCATTTGGGTCCCGGATGTCTCCAGCAAAGGTTTCTATCTTTGCTTGTTTATCCTCTGAAAAAGTATCAATCCATCCCCTTGAGTTAAAAGAATTATACATAACAAATGCTTTGACATTATAACCTTCGGATAATAGCATTTCAGTAAGGTGGCTTCCTATAAATCCATCTGCACCAGTAACCAATACATTTTTCACGTCAGTCGCTTGAAGCCCCCTTCCTTAATTCTTGTTTCCAGCATTTTTGATACGGTATCGTTATGAATGGCTTGAGAAATTATCTCAAATACTTTGCTAACATTAGCCAGATATTCTTCAATAATCTCTACCGTGTGAGCATAAGAAGCATAAACACTCGTTGTAGCAAGGTACCCCCGTTTAAGCATCTCCTGTGTAAAGAGTGTTTCTATAGATGCATTTTGTTCACCATATTTAAATTTCATAGTAATCAGAGGTTTAAATTCTGATATTTCTATTCTAATGTTATGTTTTTCAGCTAGTATCTTCCAGCCCTTCCCTATCTTTGTTCCAATATCAATCAAGTGATTCCATACTTTATTTTCCGTTGTTTTCTGAATTGTGGCCAATGCCGCAACAAAACCAACTCGTTCCGTCCAAAAAGTGCTACTGATAAAAGTATCCTGAGCAACGTCCATTATTGTCTTCTTGCCAACGGTAGCAGAAATAGCGAAGCCATTTCCAAGTGCTTTGCCATAAACAACGATGTCAGGTACAAAACCAGTTGTTTTGTATACACCTCCATCGGTTATCCTCCATCCGGAAGTGATTTCATCAACGATTACAACAATATTTTTTTCGCTTGCTATCAAAGCAATTTCATTTAAAAATTCTAAAGATGGAAGATTATGCCGCGCACCTTCAATAACAATCACACCCACATCGGGATTCTTCATTATCAAAGCTTTTAGCTCATTGATGTTGTTGTACTCAAAAGGCATTGATGTGTTGATTAATTCATTTGGAACTCCTTTTGGAGGTAATCCGGGTAGCAAATGACCCTCAAGATTATCGATACCTGCTAGATTTGCAGCAAGATACCAGTCACTCCAGCCATGATAGCCACTAAAAGCTACTTTACACTTTCCTGTATAAGCCCTCGCAATTCGAATAGCTATAGTCATTGCTTCAGCACCGCTTCGGGCAAATTTTACGCTACCAGCAAAAGGATTTAATTCTAAAAGTTTCTCAGCTAAATAAAACTCTTCAGGTGCATTAAGTGTAGTATTCACACCTTCATCTATAGCAAGTTTAACAGCATTATCAACGTCATTATCACTGTAGCCGAGGATTGCCGTACCTATGCCCATATAGGACATATCTATATATCGGTTTCCGTCGAGATCCCAGATATTAACCCCTTTAGCTTTACTAAAATATGTTGGCCAAATATCTGGAGCATAACGGTCCGGTCGTTTAGATAAAAGACCATTACCTCCGGGAATTACATTTACTGCTTTATTCCATAACTGCTGTCCTGAGTTCACACTTTACCCCTGTAATGTAATTCATAATATTATGTTTAAAATCCCAAAATCCATGAAATGGTTATAAGTCAGTTTGAGATATATTTAATAAAATAATTTTCTGAAAAGATCTTTCCTTGTTCGGATTAAATATTTCAATAAAGCTATTTCAAGTGCCAGTTTTTTTCGATTGAATCAACGATGAATTTGCTAAAAGAAAATGCGCATGTAAATGCTGGAGACACAGCATTTAATACATGCGTAGAGTTCTCTCCATGTTCTACGACAAAGTCCATTACCAGCTTTTTTTGACCTCTGTCTAGCAGTTGTGCCCTTATACCTGGCCTTAAAAAGTCACCAAATTTTTTCACATCTATTTTTTTTACCAATTGGGAAGATTGTTTAATAAGGTGTCTCTTGAAATACTTTTTGATTTCCTGAAAAGCAACCTTCCTGAAATTGAAATCATTTGCGTAAAATAACTTTAGTTCCGAGGAAAAAATTTCCAGAAACTCTTTCATGTTAAAGTTGGAGAGACCATGATAATTTTCTCTCCAGAAAACCGGAATTGCGGTTGGACCTATTTTCACCTTATTAGTGACAGTCTTGGTGATATGGAGCCCTAAAAAAGGATTGTTCAAATCAGGAACGGGGTATACATGTTTACTTACGAGATTATGGTCTTTATATTCGAGATAGAGCCCTTTAAAAGGAATGAGAACATATTTGCTACCAACACCAAATTGATGAGCTATTTTATCTGCATAAAGCCCTGCTGTATTGATTAAATACTTATACTTAATTCTCTGATTATTGGTTCTCACAACCGCTGCATTTTCCCGATCTATAAACTTTTCGCTCAAAAGAATATTAATTCCCTTTTTCTTATTTAAATTTTCACCTAAATGATTGACTACTTCTGCTGGATTTACAGTAGATGTTGTAGGCGAGTACAAGGCCTTAAGATATGTATTAGCATTATACTCTAGCTCCTTTAATTGAGCGTCATCTATAAGTTCTAGATTCACACCATTTTGATCGCCCCTCTTTTTTAATTCATACAGTGTGTCAAGTTCTTTATCGTTCCTTGTAACAACTACTTTCCCGCATCTGTTAATGGCAATTCCATTTGCCAAACAATACTCTGTTAAAAGTTTGTTTCCTTCGACAGTGAAGGCTGCTTTTAAACTGTCCGGCGTATAATAGAATCCTGCGTGAATTACACCACTGTTTCTGCCGCTTGCGTGTCTCGCTAAGGAAGCTTCTTTTTCTAATAATATGATATTTAAATCAGGGTGCCTTTTATTAAACTCATTTAAGATAGAAAGACCAATTATTCCTCCACCAACAATAAGAACATCTGTGTTTAACACAATCAACTCACTCCCAATATGATCTTACCGCAAAATAATAACCTTGTTCTTAGTTTTTAAGGTGGATCAGAGAAATCAGCTACAAATCATTACGAAATAGTAAAAATAATCTCTTAATAAACAAAAGTAGTATGAATTTTTCTTCAGATATTAACGTTACCTTTTCTCATCTGAATTAGCACTGTCAACATCAAGCTCTGCTTTTAGTTCCTCAATCTCCATTTTCAGGGCATCATACTCACTTATTTTCTTTTGCAAGAAGCTGGAGCTCAAATCAACCTTTTTTTTGATTCCTTCCTGAGTAAGGTGATACATATAAGCTAGTTTATGTCTGGAGTTTTTAAATTTCTCTGCCTTCACAAGTCCTTTATCCAGAAGAGCATTGATAACATAATTAACCTTCCCTAAACTCAAACCGAGCTTTTTAGAAAGGTCACGCTGAGATAAAGAACTGTTTTTAGACAACTCTTTTAGAAGTTTTAAGTGATACTCATTCATTTCCATTTATTCAGGCAGAGTAGTATGCTTAGAAATATACGTGCGTTCAAGTTCTGAACTAATATAGGGCTATAAAGTTGTTAAGTCAAATAAATTCAATTCAAAATCCACTAGTAAACTAAATCCATTAAGTCAGTTTTAGAAGTATTTAATTTAAAAATTAAAATGTTTTCTTGAAAATATAGATAAGCCTCCGAAACCCTCTTTGCTGATTCCTTCATCAGGATATTATTTGCCCAAAGTAGCTATCAATGATTCGGGGAATAATCTGCTAGGGATAGGATACAATCTTTCTTCTGACAGGATACTGTGCCGTTCTCCATTTCTGCTGAGTTAGATTCCTGAATGTAAATTGCCTGGCAGATGAATAGAAATGTTATAGCCGAAAAAAAAGGCAGGTAAGGCCCACCGGAAAGTTTTAAATTTATGATTCCCATTACCCCATTTTTCACTGATGAAATAAATTTATTATTATAATGGGATGATTCTGCAAAATCCCTATAAACAAAGGCAGGATATTACCACAGTGAGAGGCATGAGAAAAGATGTTTTTACAACCTGGGAGTTCTTTTTCCCTTATAGTACAGTTTTAATCCTGAAGTTATTAAGGGCCTATAATTGGTTCCTTTAATGCCTCCCATGAGTATGGTTTATAGAGTGTGTACTAATAGCAGAATATGAATATATGGAGCAAAATGTCATATTATTTTTTACTGTCGTTCCTATACTCACCACTCTTTATCTTGTCGCACCATTTCCTATTATTGAGATACCAGATAATAGTTTCCCCAATCCCTTTTTCAAAGGTATAGGCAGGTTCCCAGCCGAGCTCTTCTTTCATCTTTGATGCATCGATGGCATATCGCTTGTCATGACCTGGACGATCTTTAACATAAGTAATTAAAGATGCATGAGGTTTAAAAGGGGAAGAGGGGCTCATTTCATCCAAAGCCTGGCAAATAAGATTTACGATATCGATGTTTTTCCATTCATTATTGCCACCGATATTGTAGGTCTCCCCATTTCTTCCATAATGGAGAACTCTATCAATGGCGCTACAGTGATCATCTACAAAGAGCCAATCCCTTACATTTTTGCCGTCTCCATAAACAGGAAGCGGTTTTCCTTCCAGGGCATTGAGGATCATAAGAGGGATAAGTTTTTCAGGAAACTGATAGGGGCCGTAATTGTTTGAACAGTTTGTCGTTATAGTATTCAGTTTATATGTGTGGTGATAAGCTCTGACAAGATGATCGGATGCCGCTTTTGATGCCGAATAGGGGCTGTTCGGAGCATAGGGGGTTTCCTCTGTAAAATATCCCTTTTCTCCCAGGGAACCGTAAACTTCATCGGTACTGACATGGAGGAAATATTTATTATCGTTTTCCTCCCAGTGCTTGCGGGCTGCTTCAAGAAGGGTAAATGTTCCCATAATATTAGTATTAAGGAATTCTTCGGGACCGAGTATGGAGCGGTCTACGTGAGATTCGGCTGCAAAATTGATGATACAGTCAATACCTGTTTGTCCTTTTTTTTTCCATTTTCTGAAAACTTCATGAGTTCCCGACAGGAGCGCTTCTGCAAGCTCTTTATCACAGATGTCACCTTTTACAAAAGAGTAGTTATTGCTGTTGTCAATCTCTCTCAGGTTTTCAAAATTTCCGGCATAGGTTAACTTGTCGAGATTGATTACCTTGCAATCAGGATGTGTTGACAGTATGTAACGAACAAAATTGGACCCTATAAAGCCGGCGCCACCGGTGATGAGAATTGTATTGAATGTTCTTGATTCATTTTTCATTTTTCCAGCTCTCCTGCAAAGTTAATAAGTAGCTTGGAAAGTAAACTACTTATTAACCTTGTTTTCTTCTTCCTTTGCTTGTTGAAAATATCTCACTAATCCATTTCTCCAGTGAGGAATAGATTCTGATGTAATTCTTTTGTATTTTGCTTTGTTCATTACTGAATAGGGTGGTCTCATTGCCGGTGTTGGGTAATCCTGTGTAAGTATCGGTTTTAAATTTAGCAGATTTAATGATCTCCCATTTTTTTTCAGCAAAGCTTCGACTTCAAAGGCAAAGTCATACCAACTACATACCCCTTCATTGGAGAAGTGATAAATACCCGGTTCTGCCGTAATAAGGTTAAATATTGCGTGAGAAAGATCTACCGTATAAGTGGGTGTTCCAGCCTGGTCAAAAACGATACCTAATTCATCTCTCTCAGCTGCAAGGCGTGTTATAGTTTTAACGAAATTATTGCCATGGATGCCGTACAACCAGGATGTTCTGATAATAATATAGTCTTTCAAGGCTTTTCTGACCAAATTTTCCCCCTCCAGTTTGGAGGCGCCATAAACACCGAGGGGATTGGTTTCATCCTCTTCCACGTATGGCCTGTTGTTTTTTCCGTCAAATACAAAATCAGTGGAGATTTGGATCAGCCTTGCCTTGATTTCTCTGCATATTTTGGCAAGGTTTCCGGTGCCTAGCCCATTGACGGCATGAGCTTTCTCTTTTTCCTCTTCAGCCTTGTCAACAGCCGTATAGGCGGCACAATTTATAACAATATCCGGTTTTACCCTGGTAAGTATTTTCCTGACTGAATCCAGGTTTGTAATATCCAACTCAGGGAGGTCCCCTCCTGTTACCTGACCCTCTTTTTCAAGGATCGGAATAAGATCGGAGGCGAGCATCCCCTTTGATCCGACAACAAAAAACTTCACTTTACCCCTTATAAACAGGCAGGTCATCTGCCATGTCTGATAAGCGTTTTAATCTTCCGTCTTTTTCTGAGACAAGAGGTTTTTCAACAGTCCAGTCTATGCCAATGTCGGGATCACTCCATATGATACCTCGTTCTTCAGCAGGGGCATAATAGTCGGTGCACTTGTACTGGAACTCGGCAGAATCACTGGTTACGCAGAAGCCGTGAGCAAATCCTTCCGGAATATAAAGCTGATGTTTATTTTCTGCCGACAATATAACACCAACCCATTTCCCAAAATAAGGTGATCCCTTCCTTATATCGACGGCAACATCAAATACCTCACCACTGGTTACGCGAACCAGCTTGCCCTGGGGAGAACTAAGCTGGTAGTGCAGTCCCCGCAGGGTTCCTTTCAATGACCTGGAATGGTTGTCCTGGACAAATTTGTCGGGAATACCGAAATCTGCATACCGTCCGGCATGGTAGGTTTCTATAAAGAAGCCTCTTTCGTCACTGTGGACGGTTGGTTCTATGAGCAGTATGCCTGGAATTTCAAGTTCTTTTACCTTCATTCCCGATGACCATCATCATTTAATATGTCCAGGAGGTATTTGCCGTATCCTCCCTTCATAAGGGGCTCTGCAAGTATTTTCAATTGCCCGGCATCAATGAAACCTTCCCTGTAAGCAACTTCTTCGATGCAGGCTATTTTCAGTCCCTGCCGCTGCTCGATGGTTTCTATGAAATTTGCCGCCTGAAGGAGAGATTCATGGGTTCCCGTATCAAGCCAGGCAGTCCCTCTTCCCAGCTTGATGACACTAAGTTTACTTTTTTCAAGGTATTTAATATTAAGATCAGTTATTTCCAATTCACCTCTGGGAGAAGGTTTCAGGGCCGATGCATAAAGAGCGGCATTTCCATCGTAGAAGTAGATTCCCGGCACGGCATAATGCGATTTCGGCCTGGCAGGTTTTTCCTCAATGCTAAGGACTTTGTCTTCTTTATCAAAATCAATGACGCCATACCGCTGGGGGTCTCTCACCCAGTAACCGAATACAATTGCGCCGTCGTCGATAGCGGCAGCTTTCTTCAATGTTTCAATAAGTCCATGTCCGTAAAAGATATTATCTCCCAGGATAAGGCATACGGGCTCTCCGGCAATAAAGTCTCTCCCTATGATAAATGCCTGGGCAAGGCCTTCCGGCCTCGGTTGTTGGGCGTAACTTAAAGATAATCCGAGATTGGAGCCGTCTCCAAGGAGTTCCCTGAAAAGAGGGAGGTCACGGGGCGTAGAGATGATAAGTATTTCCTTAATCCCTGCGTGCATAAGCACAGACAGGGGATAATATATCATCGGTTTATCATATATGGGCATCAGCTGCTTGCTGACGACCCGTGTAATAGGATGGAGCCTTGTGCCCGAACCACCGGCCAGTATAATACCTTTCAATTAATACCTCGCATGAACTATTGATCCCATCTAGGTTTTAAAATTCATCCCGGGAAGGGAAAATATTAAAAGTAAAAAATCGCTGAAAATGCCTGCACATTGCTATCGCTATCTTCCTTATCCCATCTGTAGCCGTATTCAAGGCTGAGCTTTGGCGAAAAAAGGGTAATGCCTGCTGAATAATAATCGATATCACGGATTTCATTCTTTGTAAAGCCACCTCTTATGATGACATCTTTTTTTAGAAAGTATTCCAGGCCAAAGGCCGTAATACCGTCATCTTCCATTGCATCTTCATCCTTCGTATAATCGAGCGCTGCTGTAATGGAATGATTAAAGCTATAGGCTATCCCGGCAGAATAACTTTTATGAATATGAGGCAGGTCTGTTTTTTCCAGGTTTTTTCCCGCAGCTCCAATAGTCAGTCCCTTATAGGGAAAAAGGAGAATACCTGCGTCATAGGAATAGTCCTCTTTATCTGACAATTCATCCCAAAAGTATTTTGCGGATATTCCGATAAGTGATGCCGGCGCTGATGCTGCGACAGAAAATATGCCATACTTCCTTTGATTTTTCGGCAGTTCTTCTTTCGTATAACTGATTCCTACCGGAGCATTTGTCGTTTTATAATCGATAATTGTTGCATTAACGGCATTTGTGTCACTGTCTGTTCTATGGCGGGAAAGGGTGGCGCTGTAGATTCTTTTTGCTGCAATGCCGGCAGGGTTGGTTCTCACAGAGTCAGGACCGTCGGCAATAGCTGTATAAGCGCCTCCAAGGCCCAACGCCCTGGGGCCCTCTATGTCGGCTGCCTGACAGATAAATGGAATTAACAATGCCGAAAAAAAAGGCAGGCAAAACCTGACGGTGAGATTTAATTTTATTCCCATTGCCTCCTTATCACTGCTGAAATATTTACCTGGATGGGGATGCTGTCGCATATCCCTTTAAAAAAGCCCGGGAAAATACTACCACAGCGTTTAGACATAGAAAAGTTATTTTTTAGCTATTTCTTCGAAAACACGGACATCAATACCGCTGTTTCTCATTTTTTCCATGTATTGACGCATGATGGATGTTGCCTGTTGGAAAAATGCCGGGCTTTTCATCATCTCATCCTCAAAATCTTCCATAATAGCAAGGAAAAGCTTGTCTTTTTCCTCTGCCGGAAGTTGAGCGATTGCCTTGATGATTTCCTTTGCAGTCATGTCATCCTCCTTATTATTTTGGAAAGGACAGTTGGTATGAATGTATTGTGCAGCACTTTGTTTTCACAGCGCTTTCAAAAAATCTTAGTTTCACCGGCAGCTTAATCGGATATTGTCTGGAAGCGTTGTGGAATCAGGCATTTGCGCTGGAAGTCATGAAACAACTGCCTTTTCCGGGATCATTCCAGCTTGAATGCAACCTTAATTATAACCTGGTATTCCGTCACCTTGCCGTCCACAACTCTTCCTCGCTGTTCCATGACTTCATACCAGTTGATTCCTCTCAATGACTGTGATGCTTTACTGATGGCATTGCGGATTGCCTGCTCGTAACTCTCCTCCGAAATACCGATCAGTTCGATTTGTTTATATGTTCTTTCCATGGTTCCTCCCAACGTCTGAATTTTACCTTTTTCAGGTAAAATAAGTTTACACGACTCCATGTTAATGTCAAGACCCGTAAATGGCAGGGTTGAAAGATTGAAATTCCCCTTTAAAGCGGTTTTTTTATCTTATGAAATGTGGTAATCTTCATTTTTACTTTTATGAATAAAAAATGTCATTTTCTGAAAGGTTCTTTGTCTATTGTTACCTTTTATTCTGCTTTTTCTTGCCTTTGCTTTTGTGCTGGGTGCCGTTACCGGAAGCTTTCTTAATGTCTGCATCTTCAGGATACCTGAAAAACAGTCCATTGTTTCCCCGCCTTCACACTGCCCCAGCTGTGGAGCCGGCATAAAGTTCTATGATAATGTCCCCCTTTTGAGCTATCTCATTCTCCAGGGCAAGTGCAGGCATTGCAAGATGTCTATTTCTTTCAGATACCCCCTGATCGAACTTTTGACGGCGCTTGCCTCTGTCATGCTCATGATACATTTTGGTCCTACCCTGAGTTATCTCATTTACCTGGTCCTTGTTTCATTGCTGATTGTTATTACTTTTATCGATCTGGATCACAGGATTATTCCCGATGTTATATCGCTTCCTGCCATACCGCTTGGTTTTGCAGCTTCATTCCTTCTACCCTACCTGACCTGGCTGGACTCCCTCATCGGCATTGTTGCCGGTGGCGGTCTGCTTCTGCTGGTGGCTGTTGTTTATGAAGCGCTCACGGGGCAGGAGGGGATGGGGGGAGGAGACATCAAGCTTCTTGCCATGGTGGGGGCTTTTCTCGGCTGGAAGGGAGTGCTTTTTACCCTTATGGCTTCATCATTTCTGGGGACTGTCATTGGGGGAGGGCTTATGGCGCTGAGCGGCAAGGGACGGAAGTTTGCCCTTCCTTTTGGCCCCTTTCTTTCGCTGGGTGCGATTATTTACCTCTTCTGGGGAGAGCTGTTAATTGACTGGTATCTTACTTTTTTTGAAAGAGGAGGGCCTCCTTTGTAAAGTATAACCCTGGAAAGCTCATTTAAATCGAGATAAAGAAAGGTAAGTTATGATTAACACAGATTAAATTCTTTTTTTCTAAATCTGTGAAATATCATCCTGGAAAGAACCGTTGTATCACAATAATCCAGTGAGAATTTCTGTTCAAATGCTTTTTTGGGGGTGAATGTTCAGTTATCTTTATTTTCTTTTGAAAAATATTCATTAACTGCTGATTACTAATCCATAGTAACCATAGTGCTTTACCTCTCCTTTGCCTCTTTTTTCAGGCCTTTTCATGTCTTATGGAAGCCCTCATTATCCTTGACTATTTTGTCCTGAATCTATATAGTTGTGCCCAAAAAAAGGCGGTAAAAAAAAAGAATTTTACATTCTAATTTAAGGACAGCTTTATGAGTAGGGATACAGGGATTTTCAAAATTGACAAGGGGAGCGAGAAACTGGTTACGTCCTGGCTTATGCTTGCCATCGTTTCCCTCATTTTTGCAGGTCTCTTTGCTTTTCTTCTCGCTATGGCGAGGACACCGCAGATACAGGATTTCCTTCCGGGAAAGGACTACTTCAGGGTGGCTCTTGTAGACCACGTTGTTCTGTCTATTGTAATCTGGTTTCTTACCTTTAACGGTATTCTCTGGGTCCTGACGAGTTCAGGTTTTTCGGGAAGGTCTACTTTCTCCATAAAACTCGGTATGGCAGGCTTTGCTGTTTCAGCAGTGGGAACCGCCTGTATTATTGCTCCCGCCCTGATCGGTCTGGGCACGCCCATGTTCACCAATTACATTCCCGTTCTCGATCATCCCCTTTACTACTCAGGCCTTTTTCTCTTTGCTTTGGGACTTTTTCTTTATCTCATCAATATTGTTCTCACCTACATGTCGGGAAAGAAGGCGGGTGACAACATTTTCAGGACTGAAACCTTTGCTATGGTTGTATGTTGCGTGGCCATTTTTTCAGCGCTTCTCTGTTACCAACTGGCCTACTTTACCTTTCCTGACGGTTTGAAGAAGTTTATATACCTGGAGCATTTTTTCTGGGGTGGCGGCCACATCCTCCAGTTTTCAAATACCATTGGAATGCTCGTTGCCTGGATACTCCTTACCAAAATGACGCTCAAGGTTTCGCCTGTTGGAGATAAATGGGGTTCTTTTCTATTTGCACTCTTTTTGCCCTTTATTCTTGTTGCTCCTTTTCTCTATTTCTTTTATGAAGGGGGGACGCAGGATCATAAGGTAGCATTTACTATTCTTATGCAGTACGGTTATGGCCCGACCGTTATATTGATCGGTTTTGCCGTTATAAGAGGGATAATTAACAGCGCAAAAATGACACCTTTGCCCTGGAAGGAACCCGGTTTCTCGGCGCTTTTCTTTTCTATCATCCTCTTTGCAACGGGCGGCATATTTGCCATTTTCATCCAGGAGAGTAATACCCGGATTCCGGCGCATTATCATGGTGTTATCGGCGCTGTTACCATCTCTTTTATGGGGCTTACCTACTATATTCTGCCTGCCATGAAAAGGCCTGTTCCCTGTCCCGGGCTGGCACGTCTGCAACCTTACATCTATGGTGTGGGACAACTCCTCTTCGTTATAGGCATGTTCTGGGCAGGGGGGCACGGGGTAGCGAGGAAAACCTATGGCGCCGCGCAGGGCCTGGATAATTTTGCAAAAATTGCCGGTATGACTATGATGGGTATTGGCGGCCTCGTTGCCATTGCAGGGGGGGCGAGCTACGTTTATAATGTACTTTTTTCAATTCTGGGTAAAAAGGAATCGTCTCAATCGCCGGAGTAAACTTTTCTATCGGGCAGGAGGTATAAAAATGATTGATATAAAAAAATATATGCCGCTTTTCAAAATGAGAATTGCTTTTCTCATTACTTTCAGCGCCATTGTGGGGGCGCTCTCTGCTACGACGAGTGGAAAAACGATACTATGGCAAAATGTGGCTCTCCTCAGTCTTGCCATGATGATGGGATCTGCCGGTTCAGGCGCCTTTAATCATTATCTTGACAGGGATATTGATGAAAAGATGGGAAGAACGAAGAGAAGACCTCTTACGGCGGGAGCGGTGACCTCTTCGAAATCTGTTTTCTGGATGGCATCCCTTCTTATTATTATGGCGCTCTCTCTTTCAACGGTAACACTTAATTACGTGGTAAGCCTTCACCTTTTTTCAGGGGCCTTTGTCTATGTTGTTCTCTATACGGTATGGCTCAAAAGGCGCAGCTGGGCCAACATTATTATTGGCGGAATGGCCGGGAGTTTTGCCGTGCTTGCCGGCGCAGCTTCCGTTAATCCCGAAATGTGTGCGCTGCCTCTTATTTTAGCCCTGGTCATGTTTTTCTGGATTAACGGAA
>Ga0224514_10000084_pt1 | contig 34329 bp, 69 predicted proteins | sample SF_May12_sed_USG_3_FD_169107 | JGI IMG/M metagenome (GOLD analysis project Ga0224514, IMG submission 169107) | Sediment microbial communities from San Francisco Bay, California, United States - SF_May12_sed_USGS_24 | ecosystem: Environmental > Aquatic > Marine > Sediment | place: USA... | reverse complement strand
CAAGCCCTATTGCTCTGCTAAAGACTATGATCTGATAGTTGATTGGCTGGAGACTGGAAACGAAGAGATTAGAGAGGCAGCAGCAGAGGCAGCGTGGTCAGCAAGGGTAGCTGCATGGGCAGCAGCAAGGGCAGCAGCATGGACAGCAGCATGGACAGCAGCAAGGGTAGCAAGGGTAGCAGAGGCAGCATGGGCAGCATGGGCAGCAGAGTCAGCAGAGTCAGCAGCAAATGAAATGCTAGAAGAAATGATAGAGAACCATTTTAAAGAGAGGGATTGAAAAATGGATAATAAATCATTATTATTAAAAGAAAATCATTTTCAATTATTAAAAACTGACTTTTATCAACTTTCTATGGTAGTGGCTTATATTCTTTTAGATCAAGCTGATGAAATTGCTGGGTTTGAAGCTTTCTATAGAAAAGTAAATCCAAAAATAAATCCCAATGATGATTTTTATATTTTTGGTGGGAATTATAAAGTAAAAACTTTAATTAAAGATGTTAGAAAAGAGCTTGAAAATCCTAATTTATTGGAAATATTTTTAGATTTAGTAAAACCTAAATTCCCTAAAAATAGAGTAGCTGAGTATGAAAGAAGGATTAGAGAAAAATGGAATTATCTTAATAAAGATTTCGAAGTAATTTATTATCCTTTAGGAGCTATGTTAAGACCATTTGTTCCAGCTTTTCAATATAGAGGTCCTAAATGGATAGGCCAATTACTAGAAACTCCAATTCTTAATGCCATTAATGGTTCTACTGGATTAGCTACTAAATTTTATCTTGAACCCTATAATAAAAAACTCACGAATTTACAAAGTTTAGTTGATGGTAAAAGTTTTTCATCTAGTGTTTCTGATTTACTTCCTACATATAGAGATCATCTAGTAGAAAGAGCTAAAGAGTATAGAAATTCTACTAGTAAAATTCTTTTTGAAGCAGGATTTAGAAGAGCCGCAGGATATGAAGCAGCTCTAATGGCATCAACAGTAGCTATTAATGAAGGATGGAATGGGACTAGTAATACTTCTACTGCTTTTGATACAGTATTAGGATTAGATATTTTAGGTGGGACTATGGCTCATAGTTTTGTAATGGGACAAGAGTCAGAAATAGAAGCTTATAAATTATGGAATGATATTTGGCCTAATAGTACATTTCTTGTAGACACTTATAATGTTAAAGCAGCTATTAATATGTTAATATTAAATAATATTAAACCAACTGTTATTAGAATTGATAGTGAACCATTGGATGAATATGCTATAGCAGTAAGAAAACAATTAAATAAAGTAGGTTGGCAAGATGTTAAAATATTTATTAGTGGAGATCTTACACCAGAAAGGTTAAAAGATTTTGAAGAAAGGAATATTCCATTTGATATGTGTATGGCCGGTACTGCTTATGTTAATATATTTGGCTCAGAAACAATTAATGCTGGATTTGTTTATAAGCTAGTTGAAATTGAAAAAGAAGATGGAATTACATTATATCCTGAAAAGGCGTCATGTGGAAAGGGAAATCTACCAGGTCTTAAATTTATGAATTATAATCCAAATACTGAAGTAATACTTATTACTAATAAAAATAATTATTTTGGGTATTGGCAATTAACAGCTCACTCAAAAATAAAAGATGTAGTGTGGGAAATAAAATGAGGTATAATATAAAAATTAAATCACATGGAATAAGATGGATTAAGAATAACAAATATAGCCCAATGCCACATTGCCCAGAATGTAATTCTAGTGATATAGTATATAATATATCTAAAAAAAATAAATTATACACAGCACATTGTCAATGTAAAAATTGTAGATGTTTATTTACAATAACAAGAAGGGAAGAATAAAAATCTTGACTTTTAAAATAAACATATTATAATTAAACCTAAAATGGAGGAAATAGAATGAAAAAAATAGAGTTGTTAATTATTGATCCACAAAATGATTTTTGTGATCCATCTGGTAGTTTATTCGTTCCAGGTGCAGATGAAGATGCAAAAAGGCTAAGTAATTTTATTCGAAGAATGAAGGATAAAATTTATGATATTCATGTTACATTGGATAGTCATCATTTAGTAGATATTGCACATCCAATTTTTTGGAAAAATTCTGAAGGTAAAAATCCAGATCCATTTACAATTATTACTAGTAAAGAAATTCAAAATGGTACTTGGGGTCCAACTAATCCAGCTTTTAAAGAATATGTAAAATCATATATTGAATCTTTAGAAGCTAATGGTAGATATCCATTGTGTATTTGGCCTCCTCATTGTTTGATTGGAAGCTGGGGAAACAATGTAGTCGATCCTGTTTATAATGCAATTACTGAGTGGGAAAATGATTTTAATATGATCGATTATGTGACTAAAGGTAGTAATTATAAAACTGAACATTATAGTGCAGTTAAATCTGATGTTCCTGATCCTGAAGATCCTAGCACACATTTGAATGTTCCATTAATTCAAACATTGGAAGAAGCTGATATTATTGTTATTTCTGGACAGGCATTGTCACATTGTGTTGCAAATACTGTAACTGATATTGCAGATAATTTCGGCGAAGATAACATTAAGAAATTTGTATTACTTAAAGATACTTGTTCTAATGTTCCAGGATTCGAGAATTTAGGTGACTCATTTGTTAAAGATATGAGTGCTCGTGGAATGCAAGTTTCTACTAGTATAGAATTTTTAAAATAGGAGAATTGACAATGAATATATTAAAAGAATTATATGAATTAGGATTCATAATTACAAGTGGTATTAGTATAAGTTTAGTATTGTTATTTATTTTATATATTTCTATTAATAAAGCTATTGGATATATAAATGATAAAAAATATGATCATAATGAAAATAAAATAGTTAAATATTTGATAGAAAAACTAGATATATTATTTGATGATGATAATAATTATATAATCTTTATAATGTCTTTAATATTAATATGTTTATGTACTATAATATTAAACCTCATATGGCCTCTAACTATTACAATTCTTATAGTTTATGTAATCCTTAGATCTCTAAGATTTATGATTAGGATTAAGAAAAATCTATCAAAACTTGGTAAAATGGGACATAAACACTTAGATGAAGTAAATATTGAAAAATTTAAGGAGGATACATATACATGAAAGATATTATAATAGGAATTGCTATAATTATTGTTATATTGTTTAGTATATATTGCTCTTATTGGTTTTTCAAAACTATATCTTATACTTTATTTTATGAATCTATGGTTGAAGATACCATTAGAGATATGATTAAAAATGATTCGTTATGTAAACCTTAAAATATAAAAAAGATTGGAGATATAATAAAATGCCTAAAATGATGGATGATTTGCCTATAATTGGCGGAAGTTTTAATTTTTCAGCAGTAAGACCTGAAGAATTGTGCGCAACTGAATATACCCTAGTTACTATAGTTGTAGATATTAGTGGAAGTGTACATATATTTTCAGCTGAACTATTAGAAACTGTTAAAACTGCTATTAATTCATGTAAGAAAAGTCCTAGGGCTGAAAATTTACTTATTAGATTAGTAACATTCAACAAGGAAATTTATGAAGTACATGGATTCATTTTATTAAATGATATTAATGTTGATGATTATCAAGATCTAAATTGTTTTAATTTAACATCACTATATGATGCTACTTATGAATCTATTGGAGCAACTCTTAGTTATTCTAAAAATTTAATTAGTCAAGATTTTGATGTCAATGGTATAGTGTTTATTATTACAGATGGAATGGATGTTAGTTCTACTTATACTCCATCTGCAGTCAAAGACTTAATGGAATTAGCTATTAATGGAGAAGAGATTGAATCTTTGATTACAGTTTTAATCGGAATTAATGCTTCAAATTGCAGTAGTGAATTGAATAAATTTAAAAATGAAAGTAATTTGACACAATATGTTGATGTTGGAGAAGCTACTGATCAAAAGCTTGCTAAATTAGCAGCTTTTGTGAGCAAGAGCGTTAATTCACAAAGTCAGAGCCTGGGAACAGGTGGTCCTAGTCAACAATTAACTTTTTAGGAGATATGATATGAGTTCTCGTAAAATAGAAAATGTAGATACATTTTTAATCATCGGAGATAGCCATCATATTTGCGAGGATTATATCATATCTGGCATGTACCCGTCGCCTTATATTATATTAGGCGACGGGTGCTCTTCTTCTAAAAATACTGATGTAGGATCTAGAATATTAGTTCATTGTGTTAAAAATATATTAACAACATCATTAAGCTTTGATTCATTAATTAGTAAAGAGGATTTAGGCTATAAAGCTATAGATTTGGCTAGAGATATTATAAATAAATTTGATTTAAATCTGAATAGTTTAGATTCAACTATAATTGTTATGTTTGAGTTTAAAGGTAATATTTATACTTATTTTTATGGTGACGGTCATTTATTTTTAAGACATAAAGGTGGTAGTTTTACTAGTCATGCTTTTCAATATAAACATAATGCTCCTTATTATCTATCTTATAATTTAGATTTGAAAAGAATGACTGACTATCAATTATTAATGTCTGAAGAATACAATAAGTCCTTTACACATACAGTAATAGAAGGTTGTAATTCAAATGATTTCATAGAAAATAATTATTATGAAAATTATAATTCTTTAATGCCATTTATTATTAATATAGAAAAAAGTGATATAGAATATATAGGAATTGCTTCAGATGGAGTAGAATCTTTTTGTAAGAACGGTGATAAAAAAAATGCACATAGTATCCTTACAGAATTTGTAGCTTTTAAAAATGTTAAAGGTGAATTTGTAAAGCGGAGATGTAAAAAAGCTATTAAGAGTGAAATTAAAGATGGTTGGAAACATTACGATGATATTTCATTTGGTGCATTTGTAATTGGAGAAGATAAAAGATGTCAAGTAGAGAATATATAATTCAAGGTAAAGGTCCAATAAAACTATATGATCAAGATTATATTACTGAAGGTGGTGAAGGTAAAATTTATGGTAAAGGATCATTGATTTATAAGATCTATGATGATCTTAATAAAATGATACCTATTGAGAAGATTAAAGAGCTGCAGAAGTTAAATAGGGCTAATATTTTAGCTCCTATTGATATAGTTCTTAATAAAAATATGATACCTATAGGATTTACTATGGATCATATCAAGAATACTTTAGCATTATGTAAACTTTTTACTAATGATTTTAGAAATAGAAATAATATAACTCCCGAAATTGTATTAGAGTTAATTGAAAATATGCAAGAAACAATTCAATTCATTCATGAAAAACAGGCATTAATTGTTGATGGCAATGAATTGAATTACTTAGTTAATGATAAAGATTTTACTACTCCTTATTTTATAGATGTAAATTCTTATCAAACTCAAAACTTTCCAGCTACTGCTATTATGCCTTCTATTAGAGATTATAGTTCTAATAAATTTACTATAGGAAGTGATTGGTATTCATTTGCTATTATTTGCTGCCAATTATTTATTGGGATTCATCCATTTAAGGGAAAACATCCTAATTTTAAAAAGAATAGTTTAGTTGAAAGGATGACTAAAGGAATATCTATTTTCAATAAAGAAGTTAGTGTACCAGCATCTACTAGAGATTTTGCTTATATACCAACAAAATATAGAGAATGGTTTACAGAACTTTTCGAAAAGGGTAGAAGAATTCCACCTCCGACTATAGCAGGTATGATGGGAGCTATTCAAATAACTACTGAAATAGTTGAAAGTACTAACAATTTTATAATAAAATTACTTAAAGAATATAAGAATACAATAGTTAAAGTATATGATTATGCATCAATAAATAAAGTAATTTTAACTAGTAGTGAAATTTTTTTAGATAAGTTAAATTATCTTAAAATTAATGATCCTAATAATATAGAAATAGTATTTACTGAAAAATATTTAACCCCTATTGTAGCTACAATAGACAGTGATGAAAATTTAATTTTAAGAAAAGTAAAAGATGGAAAAAATTTAAATTCATTATTTAAAGCTAAAAAACTTATAGTTGTTGATAATAAATTATTTGTTTGGAGTGGGATAAAATTAATAGAAATTATACTTACTGAAATAGGTAATAATATTTTAATTTCACCTGGTAAAATATATGATACCATGACAAATTCTACTCAAATATTTAATGGTATGTTATATAGTAATTTGTTAGGCAAATCATATATAATGATTCCTAAATTAACAAATGGTTCAATATTTTTTACATTAATTTATATTAAGGAATTAGAAAAATATAAAATTATTGATGCTAAATTTGACAAAAACGTCTGTATTATGATAGGATATAAAGGTGGTAAATATGAAAGATTTACCATGATATTTGATTCTAATGATTTCAATAAATATACATGTAGAATTGATGATGTAGATTCTACGACTAGAGTAAATTTCATTACTTTAAAAAATAATATTGTTATTAATATTATAGATGATGGTGAAATAGAAATTTTTAAAAATCAAATTGGCCATAGTCAACTAAAATTAATAAAAGATCCTGCTATTTCTAAAGATATGATTTTATGTAATTCAGGATTAGAAGTACAATTCTATAAAAATAAATCTTTATATAGTTTAAAAATGAAATAGGAGATCGATTATGAGAGTAATTAAATTTAGAGTGTGGGATAAACATTTTAGTCATTATACTCAATGTTTTTTGAATGGGTTTTATATGCATTTTGATACTGGGCAAATATATAGTTCTGATAGTTTTAATATAACTGAAAGGTTTATACTACAACAATATATTGGTCTTAAAGATAAAAATGGTAAAGAAATATATGAAGGTGATATTCTTGTATATATAGAAAATGGAAATAAAGTTGAAGTATATTATGACCCTTATGCGTGTTCTTATTGTCCTAATTTTAATAGTTGGACTAGTGATAAAATTGAAGTAATTGGTAATATTTGTGAAACCCCCAAATTAATGAGTGTGAATAAAAAATGAATGTTATAGAAACTACCATTTCCAAAGACTATGTCAGTGATTGGGGATTAAATGAAGGCATTAGAGAAATAATGCAAAATGCTTTAGATGCTAATGACAAAGGATTTACTGGTAGACTGCATTATATTAAAGATAAAAAGAAATTAATAATTTATAATAGAGGAGTCATTTTAAATAAAGCATCTTTATTATTAGGTTCAACATCTAAAAATAATGATATTAATCAAAGAGGTAATTATGGCGAAGGATATAAAGTAGGATCATTAGCTTTATGTCGAATTAATAAACAAGTTACTATTTATAATGGTAATGAAACATGGATACCATATATTGATACTCATTTTGAAATCGATACTCCTGTTCTAAAATTTGATATTTTATCTGGAAATCCTTATGAAGGTAGATTAACTTTTGAAATTAAGAATATAAATCAAGAAGAATGGTTAGAATTAAAGAAACAATTTATACCTTTATGTAATTTAAAGGAAGATAGTTATCATAAAACTCCACAAGGTAAGGTGTTATTAGAGGATTCTTTTAAAGGTAAAATTTATAGTGGAGGAATATTTGTAAGTCATAATAAAGAATTAGATTTTGGATATGATTTTAAACCATCAGTATTGTCTTTGAATAGAGATCGAAATATGGTTGATTCATTTAATTTACAATGGAATACTTCTAAAATATGGGCATATATTTCTGCTAATATAGAAGGAAAATTATATGATGTAACAAGTATGCTCAAAGCTAATTGTCCTGATGTAAAATATATGGATCAATTTTCTGATTATACTATAACTGGAAAATTAGTTGAAAAGTTTTTTGAAGAAAATTCAAAAAAATCTTATCCAGTAACAACTAATGAAGAATCAGAAAAAGTTAGATCAATGGGATATAGACCAATTTATTCTAGTGTATCTTATTCTGATAATTTAAGAAAAAAGCTAGGTACAATCGAAGATTTAGAAAGAAAAATCGAATTAGACTGGAAATTATTTAAGAAAATTACAGCAATTGATGATGCTAATATACAATGGGTATTTAAGGTACTTCATAAGATAGATCATAATTTTAAATTTGAAATGAAAATAGTTAAATTTGCAGTCGATACTACTAATTCTGTACATGAAAAAGATAAGAAAAATTTAATTATTAATTGTTTATTATTAAAAGATAGATATAAAATTTTACGAGAAGCTATTAAATTTTATTCTAGTATAGAGAAAAAGTCATCCTCTAATATATGGATGCAATTATATAAAGATACTGTAGAAGGAATAGAAATTAAAGAAGAGGAGTAAAAAATGAAACAATATTTAGATTTATGTAAAAAGACAATAAATGAAGGAATTCGTAAAACAAATAGAACTGGAATTGATCATATTGGTTATACTGGTGATATGATGAAATTTGATTTATCAAAAGGATTTCCAGTTGTTACAACTAAGAAATTATTTTGGAAATCTGCTATAGCAGAAATGTTGGGATTTTTAAGAGGATATGATAATGCTGAAGATTTCAGAAAATTAGGTTGTAATGTTTGGAATGCGAATGCTAATGAGAATCAAACATGGCTAAATAATCCTAATAGAACAGGTGAAGATGATTTAGGAAGAATATACGGAGTTCAAGCAAGATATTGGGCATCTACTAATGGTTCATTGGATCAATTGAAGAACGTTTATTATGATCTCAAACAAGGTAAAGATAATAGAAGAGAAATTGTAACACATTGGAATCCAGGTGAATTAGATGATATGGCTTTGCCTCCTTGTCATATGTTTTATCAATTTGGAAGACATGGCAATAAATTAAATTTATCTATGTATCAAAGAAGTTGCGATGTTCCAATAGGAGTCCCTTTTAATATAACTGGATATGCGTGGTTATTATCAGTAATGGCTCAAATTACTGGACATAAAGTTGGAACATTTACACATTTCTTACATGATATACATATTTATGAAAATCAAATGGAATTAATGAAAGAGCAAATTTCTAGAAAGCCATTTGAACTACCTACTTTAAAAATAAATCCAGATATTAAAACTTTAGAAGATTTAGAAACTTGGGTAACTATAGATGACTTTGAGTTAGAGGGATATCAGCATCATGAACATATAAAATATCCATTTGCTGTGTAAAAATATAAATAATTAAAAAAAGGATAATTTTATTTTTTATGAATTCACTTAGAGCTCAAGAGTTAGAAGGTTCTTTGGTTAAAATAATTACACATGATGGATATGAAGTTATAGATACTATTAAATATGTTAATAATGGAGAAATTCAATTAGAATCATATAATCTATGGATGGAAGATAGTGATATTAAAAATATTATAAAAGTTAAAAATGATATTCTACCTTTAAAATATTTGAAATATTCTAGAATTGCTTTTATTCAAAGTAATTATTCTAATTAAATTGTTTACTTGACATTAAGTTTATGATATTATATAATTATAATATAAATTAAATAAAAAAGGAGATTGAAAATGAACAAATTAGCTTATGCGTCGATTTTTATTGCGGGGGTAGCTTTATTTTTCTTAACAGAAGACGATAATATATTTGCAGGGGTAATGTCAGGTATTATGTGGGCTGTGTCTATTATTGGATTAATAAAAGGAGATTGAAAATGGATAGATTTAAAAAGGCTAAAAAAGAAAGAGAAGATTTTAAGAATAAATTGGCTAAAGGTTATGATGTTGAAAACAATCCTAAATTGGAAAAATGTTTTAATCTAGCATGGGAATATGGACACTCATATGGTTTAAATGAAGTTGAATATCATTTTGATAATTTAGTTGAATTAATCAAATAAACAAAGGAGATTAAAAATGGTAAAAAATATTTTGATAATACAAATAATTGTATTATTGGTTGTTGGTATTGGTTGGGTAAAAAATATTATTAAATTAACAGAATGTGACTTTAAAGAACCTTATAAAGCTGAAATTATTCATACTGTCGGCATTTTACCTCCTGTTGGTATGATAACTGGTTGGATTGATGTAGGAAAATAAAATTATAGCTTTTAATATAAAATAAAAAGCCGACTAAAAATAGTCGGCTTTTCATTTTTTAAAACGATGTGGAAATAATTGTTTTTCCGTAATTATTATAAAAATCAATCCTTTCTTTTTACACCATTTTTTAGCTGATTCCCATTTAGCCTGATTTACAATCCAAGTAGCAGATTCATATAATAATGTTTTTTTACGCTTACCTTTTTTCCGTTCTGGAGGAATGGTTTCTTTCCATGGTTTCACCTCAACTATATATTTTGTTATTATCCCTTCTTTATCTTTCATAATTAAATAATAATCGGGGAAGTATCTAGCTATTCTTTTTTTTATAGGATGATAATAGTGAATAAAAATAGTTTCTGAACCCCAACTTATCACACTTGAATGTAAATCTGCCCATTTCGAAAATTTTTTTTCCCAGGATGATCTAAAATATATCGGATATGTCCCTTTATATTTTTCTGGATTAATAGGAGTATATTCTCCTTGATGAAATTTATTTTTATTTGCCATTTTTATTCTTTCTAGGTTTTGGCAATTTACGTGCACAGTCACAAATATTCATATTATATTTTTCATACCTTTTCTTTGAGTCTTTTACTCTTATTTTAAATTCTTTTCCACAATTATTATATTCACATTTAAGAATAATATATGGATTTTCTTTATTTTCTAACTCTAATCTTTTTATAGTTTTTAATTTATTCATTTGATTGTTAGCACAATAAGATTTTCTACATGTACATATATTGATTTTGTATTTTTCTAATCGTTTATTATATTTTGATGTTCTCATTGTAGTTTCATTTTTACAATTTTTAAATTCGCAAGTATATGTTATCCAAGGATCTATTTTATCTTTTTCTGCTAATTTCTTTTTATTAGTTAAAGATAAAGATTCTTTTTGTTTTTTGTTCCTCTCTTTAAATTCCAATTTACCTTTTTCAGATTGTAAATATTTCTTAGTTGCTTCACTATAATTATTTCGCTGTTCATCTGTTCTTATTATTCCTCTTCTAGATTCATATAATATATCTTTCTCTTCTTCAGTATACTTTTTACCTTTAAGTGGTGATATTCGACCTCTAGCTTTATTAGGACCATATGGGCCACGTTTTACACCCTTTCTAGTTTTCCCACCTGATATGCCAATTTCTTTAGCTATTTTTTTACCTCTTTCTGTTTGATAAAATTTTAATAAGCTTTCTTTCATATTTTTAGTTCTATTATTATCGTGATAAATTTGTCTTTTTTTGTCTTCAGTTAAAATTATACCTCTTCCACCTTCCCCTCCCCATGTTAAATTAGTTAATGGACCCATATTCATATCTCGACGACCAATTACCCAAATTAATCTTATTTCTTCATCAAACGCTTCTTGTTCATTTAGATTTTCTTCACTTTTAATAATTATTGGTTCAAGATTAGTTTTAAATATTTTTTAATTTTATTCAATTTATAATTATTTTTATTACTTTTAATAGCTTCCTCTACATGATCATAATATCTATCTCCTTTACCCTTACCGACATAAAATGGCTCATAATCAAAACAATCTTTACCTCCATTATATGAATATTTTCCTGGCTTTCTAGAATCTAGATAAATATATGTATAGAATCGTTTATCTTCAATTAATAGAATTTCATTATTGATATCTGTCATGACTTATTTCCCTTTATAAATAATTGTGGATAGAGAGACAGCAGTGAATTAATTTCCCCACTGTTGGTTGGATGCATCATCATCCAACCTTATCTCTATTTTTAATTATTTATATAAACTAATTTCAACTTTTATAAATAATTAAAAATATTAAGGATATGAATGGCTTTTAGACAGACTTATAAAAAATTTGCAGCTGGTGGTTTTGCAACATTCAGTTATTCTCCAAAGCACTTAGATAAATTGACGGAATTTGACAGACGCCCATTAATTATTTTTATCAACTATGATACTGAAAAAAAATATATTAGTGCCCTGAACATCCACTGGATGACCGTATCACAAAGACGTAAACTTATCTCTATTATGAAAAAAGTTTTCAATATTGGTGATTTTCATGAATTTGGAGAGCCAATTAAGGGGTTTACATACGAATGGATTAAGAGAACGTATCCTCAAGCTTTGATCGCATATAGGAGATATTTTACTAATAGAATTAGAAATGTTTCATTTACTGATGCATGGCAATGGGATCCCGTAGCAGTAAATAAAGAAATTATAAAATCTGATACTCAAAGAATTATTGGGGTATCTCCTGAGCAAATTCAAAAATTAGCTATTAGAGCTATGAAAGCAAGAGCAAAAACTAAAGTAAAAAAATCTAGAGCTAAGGCAAAAAGTCGTAAAAGAAGAGTTAGACGATAAATAAAAATATATAAATAATTAAAAAGTATAAGGTATTAAATGAATTTTAGAGAAAAAATAGGATATTACTTATTAGGAGAAAGTCCTGAAAGTTTAAAGAAAACTTTTGATAAAACAGCGGAAAAAGAAGAAGAAATAGAATCAGTTGGATTTTCTAATTTTGAAACTTTTTCTATAAATTCATATTATACATCCATATATCAAATTGCTGCTGATAAAAGAAAATTAATTAATGATTATAGAGCTATGGCTATGTTTCCTGAAGTAGCAGATGCTTTAGATAAGATATGTGATGAAGCTATTGTAGTAGATGATAATAATGAAGTTTTATCTCTGCAAATAAATGATGAAAAATTATCTAAAAATCAAAATGTAATTAAAAATTTACAAAAAGAATTTGAATATATAATAGATAAAGTTTTAGATTTTAATACAAATGGATTTACTTATTTTAGAAAATTTTATATTGAAGCTGAATTATTTGCAGAGATGGTTATTAATCCTAAAAAACCTAAAGATGGTATTAAAAAGATAAATGTATTACCACCAGAAACTATGATAACTGAGCAAGATAAATTTGGTGAAAATACTAAATTTGTTCAAAAAATTATACCAGATTCAAGTACTCATCAAAATTATTTAAGTGTTATAAGAAATTCTTCTCAAGAAGAGGAAATTGAATTTAGTTCTGAGCAGATAGCATATGTTAATTCTGGATTATTTTGTTCAGAAAGAAATGTATATTTGTCATACTTAGAAAGAGCTAAAATAGCATATAGACAATTAAAATGGTTAGAAGATGCATTAATCGTACATAGATTAGTTAGAGCTCCTGAAAAATTAGCTTTCAATATTGATGTTGGTAATCTACCTAAAAATAAAGCTGAAGTATTTTTAAATGAAATTATACAAAAATACAAACAGAAAAAAGTTTATAACCCAAGCACAGGTGAGGTCGATGTTGGACGAAATGTTATAAGTATGATTGAAAATTTCTATTTTCCGAAGAGAGCAGATGGTTCAGGTACTACTGTAGATACTATAGGTGGAACTTCAAATTTTGCTGATTCTATAGATGATATAATGTTATTTGTTAAAAAATTATATAAAGCTCTAAAGGTACCTACAAAAAGATTAGATGAAGATAGTGGTAATGAATATTATCCTAGAGGTGCTGAAGGTACTGTAAATAGAGAAGAAATTGAATTTTCTAAATATGTGCAACGAGTAAGAGTTAGATTTTCTGATTTTGTATATCAGGTTTTTGTTAAACATTTAGAATTAATAGGTTTATGGAAACAATATAAATTAACTAAAGATCAAATAGTTATACAATTTAATGTTGAAAATGAATGGAGAGAATCTAAAAAGTTAGCTAACTTTAGAGAAAGATTAGAATTATTTGCTGAAGCTTTACAATATACTCCTGGTGAAGAAGAGCAAAAGAAAGTATATTCACTGGAGTATCTACAAAAGACTATTTTAAGAATGTCGGATGATGAAATACAAGAAATGAAAAAACAAATGGAAAAAGAAACCAAAGAATTAGAGCCAATTGAAGAACCAGAAGATGGAGGAGAAACTGGTGATGGTGAGAAAGCTCCTCCTGAAAAAGAAAAAGAACCTGAGGAAGAAAATGAAATTCTCCAAAGTTCATATAGTTTTGGACATAGTAAGTAAGAATGACTAAAAGTAAAAAATAAATTATATAAATAATTAAAATAGATAAAGGATTTTTTTAATAAATATGGACATATTAGAAAAGATAGATAATATATTAAACGAATATGGAGATGGTCATATTCATAAATATGGAAATGGTCAATTAACTGGTCCTCCTATTGTTACTAAAGAAGGTAGTCATTTTCATAGATTAGTTAACTTAGAAGAGACTGGGATTGAGCAATTTTCAGAAGAGCAAATGGGTCATTATCATAAAACTTCTCAAGGATTTACGGGAAGTAATATAACATATTAAAAGGATAATATAGAATGGATATTATAAAAAATAGACAAAATATTAAATGAAGCTAAAACAGATTATGATAAAGTTTTACCAGCTCTAAAAGATAAAGGAGTAAATGTTACAAAAAAAGAATGGATTGAGTGGGAAAATGGAGAAGATCCAGGTGAAAAGAAAGTAGCAAAAGAAATTAAAAAATGGTTAGGTTCTAAAGTTTATGATAAATATAATGAATGGGTTAAAGGTGGATCATTAATATTTGATAAAGTATTATTTGAATTGGGATTAGGACCTAAAAAAGTTAAAAGTGTAGATTTAAATAAAAATTAAAAGGAGAACTATATAAATGAGTACAACTAAAGAAGTAGTAGATTTCATAAATGATGGTAAATTTGCAGAGGCAAAAAGTGCACTGAGAGATATTGTTAAAGAAAAAATTATTGATAAAGTTGCTAATAAATCTGAAGAATTAGGATTTGTTTCTGAAACTAAAGATTATAAATCTAGCAATTCTAAAAAGAAGGCATTGAAAGAAGAAGATGACGATATGGATGACAAAGATTCTAATGATAAAGATGATAAGAAAGACAAGAATTCTGACGACGGTAAGGACGAAGAATAATTAATATGGATATATTAGACAAAATCAATAAACAGTTAAATATAAAAAAAGAAGTCATTGAAGAATCAGTATATCCTAATGATGTTGGTGAAGTTAGAAATACTGAAGTTTGGAGAAAAACAATATCAGTAGGTAAAGGCGAAATTATCATATTAGGAGCTTATACAAATTGGGGAGAAGGTATACTTTCTGGACCATTTCAAGTAAGTATTACTTCAAGCACTTCAGAAATAAAAGGCGGGAATACTACAGGAGCAATAGTATTTCATCAATCTAAAATTAAAACTGAAGAAGAGGCTATAAAAATTCTTAAGAAATTAGAAAAATCGGTTAAGGTAAAATAATATATGAATTATTTAAAACTTTTACGTGAAGATATTGATTGTCAAAATTTTGAATCAATTATAGAAGAAGCTACAACTGGTAAGAAAGATTATTATATTAAAGGTCCTATGATTGTTTCAGAAACAAAAAATAAAAATGGTAGAATATATGAAGCTTCAGTTATAGAAAGAGAAGTTAATAATATTCTAAAAAAGATTAATGAAAGAGGTAGGTTAGGTGGTGAATTAAATCATCCTCAAACTCCTGAAATTAATCCTGAAAGAATATCCCATTATATTACAGAATTAAATAGACAAGGTAATATATGGATAGGTAAAGCTAAAGTTGCATCTACTCCACTAGGTTCATTAATAAAGAACCTAATTGATGATGAATATAAAATTGGAATGTCAACTAGAGGATTAGGTAGTGTTAATGAAAAAGGCATAGTTGGTAGCAACTATAAGTTGGTTACAATTGATGCTGTTTCTGATCCATCTGGACCTGGGTGTTATATGGATAGCGTTGTTGAATCTCGTAGATTTGTTGTCGATGAAAGTACAGGAGGAATAAAAGAAGTAATAGAAAATGTATACGATGAATTAGAGGAAGATTTATCTAATTTACCTAAAAAAAGTGTATTTTTAGAGCATCATATGCAAAAAGCTATTTTAAAATTTTTAAAATCTTTAAAGTAAGATTTGAGGTTAGGTTTGATGTTCCACCATCAAACCAGCAATGGAAGTTAGATCACTGTTGTCTCTCAAAAATATTTATAAAGGAGTTAGAAGGATGAAAAATATATTTTATACTTATGTTTATTTAGATCCAAGGAAACCTGGAGATTTTATTTACAAAGAAGGATTAGAAATATATAACTTTTGTTATGAGCCGATTTATATAGGAAAAGGTTGTAGGGGTAGAAAAGAAGAACATTGGAAATGTATAATAGAAGGTAAAGTATTAGAAAAAATAACACCTTTTTATTCTAAATTGAAAAGTTTGTATAATAAAAATATTGAACCTATAAGATTTAAAATTTTACATAATGTAACAAAGATAGAAGCGTTTGCGGAAGAAATAAAATTAATTAGAATAATTGGTAGGAGAGATTTAAAAAGAGGCACATTATTGAATATGACAAATGGAGGTGAAGGGAATCAAGGCCAATTATTTTCAAAAGAAACAAGAGAAAAAATGAGCAACGCCAGGAAAGGTAAAAAACGCTCAGAAAAAACTAAAGAAAAAATTAGTAAATCTTTAATACTAAGAAATGAAACAAGATTAGGTCCTCATCCATTAAAAAATACAAAGTGCTCAGATGAACATAAAGAAAAAATTAGTATTGCTAAAACAGGAAACCCTCTTTCAAAAGAACATAAATTGAATATGATAAAAGCCATTACTGGTTTAAACAGAACAGATAAACAAAGAAAAGAACAGAGTGAAAGACAAAAAGAATTTGCTAAAACAGAAGAGGGGAAAGAATTTTATAGGGAGATTTCTGAAAAAAATAGAGGGCAAAAAAGAACTGAAGAGCAATGTAAAAATATAAGTGAAAGCCAAAAAGGTAAATTTGTATCAGATGAAACAAAAGCTAAATAAAGAGAGTCAGCTAAAAACAGACCTCCTCAATCTCAAGAAACAAGAGATAAAAGAAGAAATTCACTTACAGGAATAAAAAGATCACAGAACACATGTAAGAATATAAGTAAAGCGTTAATGGGGCATGAAATATCTCAAGAAAGTCGAAATAAAATAAGTATTACTTTAAAAATTCGTAATAGAAGAATTAAATTGTTAAATTGTTAAATTGTTTAGTAAATTTAATAAATCAAAAAATAGACCAAAAGTTAATATGTCAAGAATAGATAAATTGAATGAGTTGAAACAATTGTATTAGAAGATTAAAAAGTAAATTTTTTTAAATATAAATAATTAAAAATAAATTATATCACATTTAAAGAAGAAATGGCTAAAGCTATTAATAATTTCTTAAATGAGTTGAAAGGAGAATAAATTAGAATGGATATACTAGAAAAGATAGATAAGAAGCTAAATGAAGCAAAAATAGGTAGAGTTGGAATAAAGAATATATCTGAAAAAATAAATATAATATTAAACGAAAACACAAAAAAATTAGCAGTAATAAATAAAATATCTAGACTTTTGGAGAAATTTGAAAATTCTTTAATAGGTAATATTAATGGTTTGGAAATGAATACGAAAACATTATTAAATATTATCGATAATAAAAAAATAAATAAATTAATAAATGACATGAGTGATGATATTTTAGAAATTACAAAATTTTATATACAAAAAATTGATAAGGAATTATAAAAATAAATACACTATGTAAAAGATTACTAAAGTAAAAAATAGTTTATATAAATAATTAAAAATAATATTAAACATGAAAGGATTTTAAAATCTAAGGAGTAAAAATGAAGAATAAAACTAAAAAATTATTCAAATTAATTGAAGAAAATGAAGAAATAAAATTAACTGATGAATTCAAGACTCAGTTAGAAGAAACTTTCAATGCAATAGTGCAAGAAGAAAAAGATAAACATGAAATTGAATTAAAAGAAAAAGATGGTGAAAAAGCAACAATTCAAGAAAAATTAGATGAAGCTAATTCTACTATTGAAGCTAAAAATGAAGAAATCAAGAAAATTAAAGAAGTAACTCTTAAAACTGTGAAAGAAGAAGTGGAAGCACACAAATCTGAATTAGTTGATAAACTTGATAGTTTTCTTGAATCAGAATTAGAATCTTTGGTGCCTGAAGAAGTAGTAGAGGCTACTGCTAAAGTTGCTATTTATGAACCAATTGTAGAAGGTATTAGATCTACATTTAGTTCTAAAGGAGTAGAAGTTAATTCTGATGCTCATGAAGTTCTAAAAGAAGCAAAGAAAGAAATTGAAACTTTAAGAGAAGATGTTAATAAAGCAACATCTGAAAAGATTGCTCTTGAAAGTAAAGCTGAAGAATTATTAGCAAAATATGTTCTAAAAGAAAAATGTGAAGGTTTAACTGTAGAACAAATTGCTAAAGTTGAAAATATTTTCAAAGGTGATTCAGTTGAAACAATCGAAGAAAAATTTGATACAGTTAGAGATCTTGTAATTGAAAATAAAGAAGAAGATGATGGAGACGATAAGACACTAGTATTAGATGAAGGTGTAGCAGGAGAAACTCCATTAGTCGAAGAAGATGAAGACCCAAATAGTTTAGGGCAACACTTACTGTAAGATGGATTTTAATATGAATATATTAGATAAAATTAATAAGAAATTGAATAAGAAGGTAATTGAGGAAGTGAAATCTTCATTAGAAGATATGTCGGAATTTGTAATAGAAATATATAAACATGTTAAAAAGAAAGATGTTAATATTAAATTAGAAGATATAGTAAGAGATTATGCTAAATTAGCTAGAATAGATGGTAAAGCATTATTAAAGTTAGTACAGAAAAAATTGTAAAATAAAACATATAATTAAAATAAGTATAAAAAATAAAAAAGGAGTAAAAGAAAACAAAATAAAACAATGAATGATGGATTAATGACAGAACAATTGATTGATAAGTGGGAAAAGAAAAATTTCAAATTAAGTGAAATTGCTGATGACCACACAAGAGGAGTAACTGCTAGATTACTTGAAAATGAACACAATTGGATGATACAAAATGAATCAACTCTTTCTACTGATATTGCTCAGTATAAGAAGATTCTTATGCCATTAACTCGTAGAATCTTCCCAAATCTATTAGCTAATGAAATTGTTGGTGTACAGCCAATGAATGGCCCAGTTGGACAAGCATTTGCGATGAGATTTTATGCAGATACTACAAAAGGTAATTACACGAAAGGTGTTACTGAGCTTGGATATAATACGGTAGATAAAGATTATACTGGTTCAGTTCCAACAACAGCTTCTGAACGTTGGGGATCAGGTACTGATGTTAACTTATCAGATCCTGTGCAAACTGCAGAAATCCCAAGAGGTAAAATGCAAATTGCGCAAACAACAGTTGAAGCTGAAACTCGTATGATGGCTGCTGAATATAACATTCAAGCTGCTCAAGATATGAGAGCAATGCATGGTGAAGATCTTGAAGCTAGAATGGTTGAATTCTTACAATATGAGATTCAACAAGAAATTGATAGAGAGTTAGTTGATAGAATCAACGGGCTTGCTGATAATAATGCTTCTACTTATACTGTTTCTGCTGGAGACGGTCAATGGGAAGCAGAAAAATTCAGAAATCTTTACACTAAAATCGTAGATGAAGCTCAAGCAATTGCTACTGGTACTAGAGCAGGAGCAGGTAATATAATTATTTGTTCTTCAAAAGTAGTTACTGCGCTTGATAGTCTTGGCAACTTCATGATTCAACCTACTAATAGTGCTCAAATGTCTTTATCACCAGGAATTGCAAAAGTAGGAACGATAGAAAATAGATTTACCGTCTATAGAGATTCTTTCGCAGCAACTGACTACGCAACAATTGGCTATAAAGGACCTGGATTTGATCAAAGTGGTGTTATTTATCTGCCATATGTTCCACTGCAAATGGCTAGAACAGTAAGAGAAGATAACCCATTTATCCCGGTATTGGCTATGATGTCTCGTTACGGAGTAGTGGACAATCTGATCAACAGCACTGAATACTACAGAAAAGTCAATGTTAACTTTGGTGGTAGTACAATAGCTTAAGTTTAACATTAAAATTTAATTAATTAAGCCGATTAGATTAATTTCTAATCGGCTTCTTTTTTGTTAAAATCTTGACTTTCTATATTATATAATATTAAAATGATTAAAAATAATTATTTACTTGACATTAGATGTATAATATAATATAATTATAATAAATAATAAAAAGGAAATTGAAAAGGGAGGTAAGAAAATGAAAAGATTAAACATTAAAAAAGGCGATAAAGTAAGAATCTATGATGCACCATTTACACGAGAGAAATGAAGTTTTATGGGTGAGGCAACATTGATTAACTATGTCAGCTCAGAAGGCAGTTACAATGGAGAAATCTTTGAGCTTTGGGAAGCCGATTTAAATGATGGTTATGGCCCCGAACTTTATAAGTTTGGTGAAAAGGATTGCTTTGAAGATTTAGAGGCTGAATAGGCACACGGAAAGGGGAAAGGTGATGGATGATTATCTAAAAACTATGAGAATAGAGACTGATTTGATAATAAATATAGCTTTAGAGTTAAAGTCAGTGGGGAGTGCTTTTTATGTAGTTGGAAATAGAGAGACGGGAGAATTGCTTGTCAATATGTCTAATGACCTCATGAATTCTCAAGAGAATATTAATAAGGCTGTAGGTGCCGAAATTAATAAATAATATAAAGAATCATTCCAAAGTGCAGTTAATACGGTTAAAGCTTGCTTGGCAGTAGACGATAAAACTTAATTAGGGGGGGCGTCATGATTATAAGAGTGTGCGTATGGTGCAAATTAATAATAGGGGTAAAAGGTGAGGCGGAAGAATTCCTTCCCGGATTGATGGCGGAGCAAACAGGTGTTACGCATGGTATTTGCAGGCATTGTGATGATTTTACAACTATAAAATATATGCTTTCCCGTGGACTGGTTAAGTTTGTCCCGGCCAATGCTGATATATTTAGTTTGGGCCAATGGGGAATAGAGGCGTTTAGTTTAAATAATTAGGGAGGGGATCATGGTGTTACCGGATGGTTCAAGTTTTGGAATAATTTCTATAAATAAAAAGAGCTTTTTAAAAAGGTGGTGGCATAAATTATTTCACTGTCCTACATTTTGGCGGCCGAAACCAGCGTTTACTTGTCCGGGATGCGGCAAAAAATATCGTTGTTATTGGGATGGTAACGATGTAACTGGAGTTGGTATTGATTTTTGTAATTCATGTGCCGCGGATCTTGAGGGGAGAAGTAATGAAGCTATCTGATTTTACAGTGCCGGAATTAAGGCAGATGCAAGAGGCTATTCGGGAGACAAGGGCAGGGTATAATGCATATAAAGATAACTTCGTGCCAGGACATGGCATTGGCCGATGTCCTCTATGTTTTGTTGCAAAGGAAATAAAAGAAAGACATGTTTGTTATGCTTGTCCTTGGGTTGTATTCGAAGGCGGTAATTGTGAAGATTTAAAATATTGGAGGGAAACAGCAGGGCAGCGCCGTAATCGTTTAGACCGTTGGCATAATTTAATAGAGGATGAAATAAGAGGGAGGGAAAATAATGAAAGAGATTAGAGAGAAGATAATTAAAATATTGGACTTATATCGAGAAAAAGAAGATGACGCTATTTTAAATGACAACGGTGAAGATTGGGGCATGAGAAGGCAGCCTATAAAATCCTTTCCCTATTACCTGACATATCGAAATTGATTGTTGAGGAAGAGTGTGGATGCAAGAATGGCTACCCTTCAGATTTTGTGAGCCGTGAAATGAATGAAAATGGCTATTGGAAACATTGTTGTAAGTGCCAAGGCACCGGAAAAGTCTCACGTCCGGCAACTTGGGATGATGTCGATATTGTTGAAATAGTGAGGGTATTTAATAGTGCATTGCCTTGCGAGGGTGGAATATTAAAAATTAAAAGGGGGGGGTGAGTAATGGATAGATTTTTAACATGGTTTTTATTTATATTATTCGGTACACCAGGGTTTGCATTGCTATGGATAATTCATGATGGTGATTGGAAGCTGCCTACTGCAATTCTACTTATATTGATTGCTAATAATATCAAGAATGAAAGGGGAGACTAAACCATGAATATTATTGAAGAGGACACTTTACCAAAACGTGAGGATTGTATACACCATGTAATCTGTAAGCATAACGATGGTTGTTGTCCTATGGAATGTGGGTATTTTAATCCCCCGGTGCAGGACAATAACATTGAAAGGGTGGAGGTAGATGTACATACTTGGACTGTTACATCAATGGGGCTTCTTATAGCTCCTGAAAGCCTGCAAGTTGAAAGTCTTAAAAAGCTTATAGGCAAATCAGGCAAACTAACCTTTGAATACAAGAAGGAGGGGAGGGATGAATGATCACCGGCAGAAAATATGCGATATAATAAGTGAAATGCTGGATAATCCAGATGAGTATGGGATATTCCCGACTACCATTGCTTACGATAAACTTGAAGAATATATTAAGTCTATTGAAAGAAAGACAAAAATAGAAAACAGGATTATGGAGCTGAGAGCGCAAGAATACATATGTCTGGTTCATATCTTGGGTAATTAAATAAAGAGAGGGAAGGATGAAGACAGAAAAAATAATAGCTGTTGGAATTTTATTATTTGGGTTTGGTTTTTTCTTGGGAATAGTGGCAACGCATTATTGGTATGAAAAAACTATAGTGGAGCATAATTGCGCTCAATACAACTCCCAGACAGGAGACTTCGAGTGGAAATAATTCTTGACTTAAATGGATGGAAAAAAGTTGAAGACGTGCCAAGATATTTACTTGACAGGGGCGTAATTGAAGTATCGATATTGCCTCCTCTTGATTTAAGCATAAATTCTAGAAAGGCTGTAAAAGTTCCAGAGGGGAAAATAGTTACATTTTACAGTACAGGAGAGAGAGAGTCAACGGTAGGCCAGTTTTTAAATTTGAGTGAAGGGAGCGTGAATAATGGAAGAGAGAGATGATAAATGTTTTGATCTTGCTCAAGAGGCTCTCAATAGAATGAGAAGAGCGCATGAAAGGGGAACTGGATGTCGTTTGACGGCAGAGATGATTAGGTCTCTGTACGTGACGTTTATTGGTCAAATGTGGAATCAAGATGATCCAAGAGAGGACTCAAAATGAATACATATAAAGGGAAAAGGGTGCCGGAAATGATCAAGGTAGGAGGATCACCGGTGGAAAGGCAGACTAATTTATGTAATATGGTATGGGAAATACATCATTGCGATTCACAATGTTATGACTGTATATTTGATGCCAAACATCTGGAAACCTTTGAACAATGGGAGAAAGACAATAGTAAGCCAACAATAGAAGTTAATGGAAATTAAAGATTTAAAAAAAGGTCAATTATTTTATTCAAATCAGAGAATATCATATGATTATAGATATTCTAAAAATAATCTTTATATTTTAGATAAAATTGTTAAGAAAGGTAGAGGATATCAAATTCATATAATAATTGAAAATGTAAAATCTTCTATTTCCATTTTTAAAACTCCATTTATATTATTCAAAAATATGATTGTGAAAATTGTGATTACAATAAACAAGATGCTATAAATAAGCTAAAAGAAATAGGATTTGAAGAAATTAGAAAATCTGGAACCCATGAAAAAATGTTAATTTGGCGTAAATATAATTTTTTAGTATATAGAAAAGATGTTTATAATGCGATAGATATTTTATTATCAGTACTAGAAGAAAAAATGTGTAGTTGTCATTACTCTAAAAAAAGAATTGAAAAATGAAAGGTACTTTAAATAAATATTTCGAATATGATGTTGAATTGAATGAAGTATCCTTACATATAAATTTTGAAGTTACTGATTATTATATTGATAATGATGGCATTGGCCCCTTTGAATTTCAAGGACAAAGGGGAATTGATCGTGGGAGTAACTATCTTGAAAGTTATGAAATTGGAGATGTTGAAGTTTATTCAGATAGAAGAGTAAAATTTATTTTACCATCAATTGAAGTACAACATAAAATTAAAGCTATTTTATATAGTTTAGATTCTTTAACTAAAAAAATTGAAGAATATATTTTTGAATCTTTAGAAAATAATAATTTTTAAGAGGTATTTTTATGTATGTTATTCAAAGAATAAATGGTAATAAATTTGTTAGTTTGTCTGGAAGCCATGATGCATATACTAATGATTTACTAAAAGCTAAAATATTTATTTTTAAGAGCAATGCTGAAAAGGATTGTTGTGGTAATGAAAAAACGGTTGAAATATCAGAACTATTAAAAGATAATATGATATAAGGAGAGGAGTATATGTCTACATTAAAATTAGGATATATGGGATGTTATATAAATGATTATGGATTTAGTCATTTAATTGATATACCACCACAGGTAGCATTAGAGTGGGTTAAGACTAATTTTCCAAATACTAAATTAGATGCTTTAGGACACTTAGAAGCTAAAGATCTTACTATAGGTGGGAATTATGATACTGATATTCATAAAAATGGATGGTTAAATAAACTGTTTATTATAGTAGGATGTGATCACGAAAAGTGGTATGCTTTATATAATCATGGCGGAACTTTTTCTATTAGAACAAAAAATATAGAATATGAAGGAGATTAAAAATGAAAAAATTAATAGAAGCTATTAAAAAAACTGGTAAGATACAGAATAGAGAAAAGGAAAAATTATATGCTAAAATAAATGCAAAAAAATATATTACAATATTTTTTTAAAAGAGATGGAAGTCCTATGGATATTGTCCCTTTTAATGAAATTATTGAATTTGAATGGTATCCTTATCATAAATCTAAATCTAAAAATATTATAGTTCCAAATAATGTCAATGAAATTTGGTTATATGATAATAACCCTTATATTATAAATTACTTTATAGAATCTGATAGTATGTCTATGATTTCGTTAGATGAAACTATTTATAATCCAATTAAAACATTAAATGATTATGAAAAAATCATTCACAATCAAAATGGATGGAAAAGACTATGGCCAAAAGTTGAAAAAGATAATATGGAAAAAAAGTTTGATTCAATATATGAAGAAGTTTTTGAAATGCCTCTAGAAGGTCAATTTATAGTATTTTGGACCTATAATGATAAAATATGGGCGGATTCTTATAAATGGATAAATAATAATATATTTAGATACTGCAATAATATGGATGATTTTAAAATACAAATAGATACTCCTAATCCTATTGAATTCGAATTAAAAAATAATCCAATATATTTTATATTAAAGAATAAGGAAAAAGATGAAATATTATAACGGTACATGTTCTATTTATGGAGGGCCTGGCGTAGGTAGACCAATGGCTGCTTTTTCTTATTTTTCTACCCATTCAGATCCTAATGTATGTCAATATTATTTAGAAAAAGCTAAACAAAGAAAGAAAAATCAATTAAAACTGGTAAGGTGTAACTCCCTTACCAGTTTCTACTTTTGAATATCCTTGAATTTGTTTTATAATATCTACTCCAACATTCTTAGACCATTTTTGTAATAATAAAGATGTAATTTCTTCCATTTTTCCATTACCTATTTCTTGTCCATTTAATTTAGTAACAGGTAACATACAAAATGGTGTACCTGTCACAAATGCTTCATCAGCAGTTAAAACATCATATGGTTCTATATTTTTTTCTATACATTTAATTCCTAATTCTTCGCATAATTCAAAAATATACTCTCTAGAAATTCCTCTTAATATATTTCTACCTTCAGGAGTTATAACTTTACTATTTTTAACTATAAAAAAATTATTACCAGTTCCTTCAGCTACAAACCCATCTTCATCTAAAAGTAAAGCCCAATTATCATTGCCCTCTATTTTAGATATTTCAATATTAGCCATAAGATAATGCATCCGACTCCTATTCTTCACTTTAGGCTCTAATAATTTAGAAGGAATAGCTCTTTGAGAAGGTATAACAGCATTAATTCCTAAATCAAAAAGATGTCCCATTGAATTAACTGTCCATCTTAAAGGGAAATCTGCTATAATAACATTTGGTCCAGATGGGATATTTACATTACCATCATATATACCAAGTAGCCCTCTTGTCACATTTATTAAAATTCTATGTTCATCTTTATCGGGAATAAAGTCTAAATTAGAATTAATTGTTTCATCTATAGCTTCTAACATTTCTAATTTAGACATAGGAATTTCTAAATGGATATATTTAGCACTATTATAAAGTCTATCAATATGCTCTTCTAATTTAAATTGATTATGTGGATTACTAAATGATCTAGTCATTTCGAAGATACAGCTTCCGAACATTAAAGCTTCATCGAAAATTGATAATTTAGCGTCAGACTCATTAATAATATTACCATTCCACCAGACTTTTCTTTCTTGCATAAATCCTCCAATACTTCTTTTTTATAAAAATATTTATATAACATCATATTTTTAGTTTATTTTAAGACAATATATGGTATAATCATAAAGTAAAAAATAATTTAATTAAATTATTTTATTTACTTGACATTTGTTTTATGATATAATATAATTATAATATAAATTAAATAAAAGGAGATTGAAAATGGAGATTGAAATGATCTGCCCAGTATGTGGAGAAAAAGTTGAAATAAAAGATATTCCAGAAATTGAACATGATTATGATGAAGACGCAGGAGAACATTATGGGTTAACCACAGTTAACTTCTATTGTCCTGAATGTGAAAAATCTTTCTATATAGGAGGTTAAAGATATTAACTTAATTAGGGAGGGTATCATGGGGAATCTAATTACTACCGGAGATATAGAGGAAATGGCAATAAAAGAATTACGTGCAATGAGTCCACTTGCTATGGCATGGCTTACAGATAGGATTAAAAATGCGTTGAATAGAGTTGCTTTCCCTATCGATTGTCAGTTAGAAGGTGAACAAACTCCTAAAGAAGCTTTAAATATAGCCAGGGAAGGTATTAACGATATTGTTAATGAACTTCATAAAATAGGGGGATAAAATGCGAGTGCCAAAATATTGTGCAATATGCAAAAGATTATTTGGATATAAAGGAAGTGGAAAGGGAATTACTAAACCAACACATGGATTATGTAAACTTCATGAATCACGAGGGTATTTAATGATTATGGGAGATAGCCCAATTGGCGAATTAATAATTCCAGTAGTGAACCCATATGAAATAAAAATATATCTACATCTTAATAAAGTTAAATATTTTTGATATAAAAAGGAGATTGACAAAATGAGATATATTAAAATAAAAACTGTAATAGAAGCAGAAAATTTATTAAGAAAAGAAAAGAAGATAGTACATAGAGGTATATCAGATAATAAAGATAAAAGAATACTTCATTTTTATAATATAAATAATCAATTATTATCATCTATCAATGTTTTTAATGGCGATATGATAATTTATTAATCGTATAAAATTTAATATAGGTCATTGGAAAATTCAAACATATACATTTCCCTCAATTTAAATTTTTAAAATAGAAAGGATAGTAGACAATGGAAACTAATGGTAAATGGGAAGAAATAACCACACAAAAGGAGCTCAGTACGTGCACTGATAGGCTTAAAGTTCCAGGTGGTTGGATCGTAAGAACGCGTATCTCAACTATTTGGCAGGGGTGTTCCATTCATTCTAGCATGGAATTTATAAAAGACCCTGGTCATGAATGGAAAATAATTCCAACTGAGTAAGCTAAAAGGATAAAATTATGAATAAAAAATATAATATAGTAGTTTTAGAAATAAGTTCATGGCAGGGGCAATGTTTAGATGCTGAACATTATTATGGTAAATTATATTTTAGGGACATTAATGGGGAATTTCAAGTATATGAATTAAATAGATTCATAACTTCTGAAGAAGAATTAAAATATCTTAGAAAGAAGGAAGGATTTAAAAGATATCCAACTGAACCAACTAATAAGTTTAATAAACCAAGTGAAATAATAGAATTAGCTAAACAAACATTTAAGAATCACTCTCCTGATGCCGATATTTTATTAGAAGGAATATATGCGGTGGCTTCTCCTCAACAAATTTTAGCTGGACCAAAAAAAATAATGATAGAAGGAAATAAAATTTTTAATGAATCTGAAGAAATTGGTGGATTTGAAGGGGATGAAGATAGAATGGAACAACTATGTGATATGTGGGATAAATTAATGTATAAAAGAAAAAGAGATTAAAAATGATTAGAACAATTTATATTAATCCAGGTGATGTTCTCAACTTTAAATTTATTCAAAATAAAGAATTACCTAGAAATGCAAAAGAATTTAGATATCAGCTTAGTAGTGATCAAGAAAGTGTATTATTATTTTGCCAATCAGGAACAAGAATATATTATGATACTCCCATGGTACATATTGAACGTAGAGATTGGTCAAAATTTATAAATAAAGATGAATAAATATTTATAAATATCTTCGTATCATAAATTCACATACTCCTAAATCATCCCATTCATCTATTTCATATTGTTGCCATTTTTCCATTATATACATGTCTATATCTCTACCTAGTCTATTATTTTTTTCAAATAATATATTAGGTTTAAAAATGTAAATTGAACCATTTTCTATATAATAATTATCCTTTGATTCCTGTCTTCTTTTTCTATCATCAATATCATAAGTAGGTATTAAGGTATCTCCAACAGAAGTTGAATGATTCAACCATAAGCAACTATCATCATTTAAAGGAGATGCTGAAAATAAAGAATCGTTCTCTTCATCTTCTAAAAATTGCTCGATTGCTTTATCTATATCGTCGATTTTTCTAATTGGTGAAGTAGGTTGTAGAAATACTATAATATCCCAATCAATTTCAGATGATTTAATAGCATGTTTTAATGCTAACTCTGAATCCGATTCATCAGTAGATAAATCATCAGGTCTTTTTATAGTGCTAGCTCCATATCTTTTTGATATTTCTAATATCATATCATCATCAGACGATACATATATGTTGTTTTTAATAAATTTTGAATTTTTAGCATGATCAATAGTATGGGCTATTAAGGGTTTATCTATAAAATTAATAATATTTTTTCCTGGAATACCTTTAGATCCACCTCTAGCTAAAATAAATGCTCCTATTTTCATATCTACTCTGACCTATTTAATAAAGTTTCAATAGAATTAATTAAAAGATTTATATCATTATCCATTCTTCTACCATTTACTAATTCTTTAAAATGAACAATAGAAGTTTCTTTGGGTAACCAATCTACAATACATTTTTTGTTTAAGGCACTAGTAACATTACTGAGTATTAAATTTTTCTTCATGCCACCTGCCATAGGCCAAATTGAACTATCACATGATAAAAATATTGAAGATTCAGATATAGCATATAAATCGTCTAATACTGTCGATTCTGAATTCATAGCTAAATCTATAATATTTTCATGTGATGGAAATGGAGTTTGATTAGGATCACCAATTCTAATCATCTTATAATCTCTATCTGCATAATATAAAGCTATATTTTTAAAAGTAGTTGGATTTACAAATCGATCAGGTTCACAATTAGCACCATCAATTCTTTTCCAATATGTTCCTTGTTCTCTAACTTGAATGATAATAGCTTTTGAAGGAATATTAAATTTATTATTATATGTTTCGTATGGAAATTTCAATGTAATATCTGGATCGGCTGGTAAATCTTCCCACATCCCATTATAAGCAGGTAGTTTATAAGCATATACATATGGTAAATGTACATCTTTATATTCCTCATTTGTAGCTAAGTGAGTATTAACCCATTCACCTAATTTTCCAGGACCATATCTATCAAATTCTTTTATTATATGGGGATCAAAAAATTTAATCCTATCTTCTGTAATTTTAGGTATACACATAGCCATATATTTTTGAAAATCTTTTTCTACATAAATAATAGGATCTTCATCTTGAATTCTTTCTATATGTTTAGCTAATGCTATTGTATGCTCAGCCGAATTACCTAAAGCATTTTCATGTCTCCATATTCCATATTTCATATTAATTTTTCCATCCTTTATATTGTTTAGTATTAGAAGGAGTATAAACTTCCTTTCCTTCTAATATTTTAAATATTAATTTATCAAACCCTTCAATTAACATAGGTCTTTTTTCTTTAAATAGACATTCTGATTTACGTCTTAAATGAGCTAATTCTTCATCAGTTTTAGCTTCAGACATAGCATCTTCTAAATACCAATATCTAATATGCACAATTATTAATTTATCAATTAATTCGGCTAATGTATCGGTGTGAATATCGTCATAATCTGGAAATTTATTTTCATCTAAAATATTTTTAACCATTATTTTTATATAATTGTCTAATGTTTTTCCTATTTCCATTTTTATTTCCTTCCCTTTTTTATCCAATATGGATTAGCTAATTTATTTTTACATTCTTGTTCTTTGTCTAAAATAATTTTAATACCATCTCCTATAGCATTCTCAATTATTCTAATATCTCTAACTAATTGTCGTAATCCATTAGGTTCTAAAGATGCTGCCTGGTCCGAACCATACATTGTTCTATCTAATGTTATGTGTCGTTCAATTGAAGTTGCTCCCATAGCAACGGCAGCTAATGTTATTTGAAGTCCTACTTCATGCCCACTATATCCAACATTGCAACAATATTTATTATTTAATATATTAATCATACATAAATTAGCATCTTCGTCTTTCATAGGATAAGTAGATACACAATGCATTAATTCATAGGGGCAATCATATTTTTAAAAATATCAATAGCTATATTTATTTCATCATATGTGCTCATACCTGTAGAAATAAAAGTATATTTACCTTCTTTGGCTATTTCTTCTAATAGAGGTAAACAAGTTAACATAGCAGAAGCTACTTTATTATATTTTAAATTATATTGTCGTAGAAATTTTTGAGATTTAATATCCCAGGAAGAAGCTGTCCAGTCTATACCTAAATAATTACAAAATGAATTAATTTCATTATAATCATTTTGATGTAATTCTAAACCTATTTTTTGTTCTCTATTTGTTTTACCGAAAGGACTTTCTCTAGGAATATCTAATTCTTCAGGACTATATACTTCTTCAATAGTTCTTTTTTGAAATTTAACAATATCAACTCCAGCATCTTTAGCAATTTTTATTAATTTTTTAACAATTTTTATATCTCCACAATGATTAATTCCGATATCTGCAATTATAGTTACTTTATCCATTTTATCGATCCTCCAATTAAATTATTTATTTATATAAACTCCTGATAATATACCAATTATGAACCAAACATATGGTTTCTTATAAATCGGGGTAATACTTAATTTCGTTATTTCTTTAGAACAATCATTATAACTTTTTTCCCATTCAATAGATTGCAATTTTTTAATATCATAATTTTCTTTCCATTTGTTAAGTTGATTTGATAAAGAAATATTTTGATTTTCTAAATTATTATTTATAGCTTTTAATTTTGTAGATTCTTCTTTTAAATAAGTAAAATCAATTATTAATTTTATACTAGGATCTTTATTAATTCTTACTATAGTTTTATCATTTGCATGGACTGGATACGATATTACAAATATTATAACCAAGACTAGAAAATTTATTGCAAATATCTTTTGTAGTATTAACATCCTTTAATTCCTTTTTTAAATTTTTTAATCTATTTATTTTGAATAGTTTATATTCAGAATGTAATGATTCATATTTTTTATATTCTTCTTGTAATTGTTTTTCCAAATCCACAATCATATGAAAATTATTTTTTAATTTAGGTTCATTTCTTTCTATTTTTAATTTCAATTGAACATCTTTAAACCTTTTTTCAAAAGCTACTGCTCTTTTTTGATAATATTGTGTTGATAATGCTAATATCAATAAGAGAATACCAGATATTACTAAAGCCTTATCTTTCCATATCATTTAATTATTACCTTTCCAAGCTTTTATAAGATCAATAAATTGAGGTATTTTTTTATACATATTATACACGGTAAAAATAACTAAAACATATAAATGATTTTCTTTAATATCATTACCACTATACCATATTTCTATTGCAGGTGCCATAGTAAACCATAAACCTAGTCTACCGATAGACATTCCTCCACCATTATCACAAAATAATGGTTTTATAAAATTAAAAATATTTTTAATTAAATTATTCATATAATATCCTTACTTTTTTAATTATTTATATTTTTTAAAGTTCCTGTATTAAAAATACCATACCATGCATTAGAATTGAGATTATATATATTTGATCCTAATGTATGAGCACTTTTTAATAATATGGAAAAATTATCCTTTTGTCTATCTGCACATTCTTGCCATAAATTATCTGTATGCGGTTTTATATTATTATTTGCATATCCCTTTTTATAGTCTAAATCAACTCCATTTAGATATATAGGATTACATCCCATTAAAATAGCAAATGCTATCATATGAAATACTACAGAATCACCTGATCCATATTGTTCATCTATATTGCATATTTTTTTTAATTCTTGTTGTATTGTTAATTTTCCCAACACTACATTATTTTTACAACCATTAGAACAACACCAATCTCCATTAGGATTACCATCTTGGTGTTTTTGATCATATCCTAATATGAATTCACAATCTAAAGAATTTATTATATTTTTATGTGAATGATCTATAGAATAGGCATATAAAACTGGAATTTTATAACGATTAATTTGTGATTGATATGTATCTATTCTATCAACAGAACTTGCTAATACCCAATAATTTGGTGGCGGGGAACTAGGTAAATGTCTCCACCAATCATTACATGAAAATCTAATAATTCTTTTTGATTTTTGTAAACTATTTATATAATTCCTATTTTTGTTTCCACTAGGGCCAAAACAATCTATTATTGCTGGTTGATTTCTATGAATGTAAATAATATCAGAAATTTCTTTTGTAATTGCCATTTTATAATTAATAAGAATTTATAATATTACAAATTTTATTTATATCATCAGTAGTTAAATTTTGATGATTTGGAACATAAAATCCAAATTCATCAACATATGTAGCATTTTGTAATTTTAATTCCCCATATCTTTTTTTGTACATAGGCTGTGTTCCATGACTACCACATATTAGTGGTCTAACTTCTATATCATTATTTATTAATTCATTAACTATTTTATCTTTATTAGGATGTAAAAGAGGGAAGGCAAAATTACTAATATAATTATTTAATAATTTTACTTCAGGTTTCCAATCTACTTTTAATAATTTCATATAAGTTTTAAAATTTTCATTTCTTTGCACACAAATTTTATTTAATTTATCAAGCTGTCCTAATCCTATATAAGCTTGAAGATCTGTAGATCTAACATTAAATCCGGCTGTATAAAAAGTATATAAAGAATTAAATTCATCTATTTTCCATTTGTTTTGTAAATTTTTCTGAACATTTTTATCTAAATCTCGATCCCATCCATGTGATCGTAAACTCACCAACATATTTTTGATTACATTATTATTAGTGCAAATAAATCCACCTTCAATAGTAGAAATATGATGACCAAAATAAGTAGAAAAGGAAGACATTAATCCAAAAGTTCCTAATTTTTTATTATTAAATTTGGATCCCATTGATTCACAGGTATCTTCTAATAATATTATATTATTTTTTTTACATAGATCAACAATATGACTCATATTAGGAACTAAGCCTAATACAGAAACTAACATTAAAGCTTTAATATTATTGTCTTTAATCATTTTATTAAAGTGATTAATATCTATAGATAAGTTTTCTAAATTACAGTCTATTAGAATAGGTTCTAATCCTAATTGAATTATTGGTGCTAAATCGGTTGCCCAAGATAAAGCAGGAACAGCAACTTTATCACCTTTGTTTAATTTACCTAATTCTATTAGAGCGTAAAGCATAAGTAAATTAGCTGAACTACCAGAATTTACGAAAATAGCATATCTAGATCCTAACCAGTTTGCAAATTTTTCCTCCAATTTTTTAGTTATTGGACCTTTAGTAAGTCTAGGAGTAGGTGTTTGAGATAACCAATTTATAAGTGAATTAATATCATTATTATCTATAGTATTTTCTGCTAAGCTTATCATTTAAACTCCTCTTTTATTTTAAATTATTTATATTTAATTATTTACTTGACTTTAGTTTTATGATATTATATAATTATAATAAATAAATAATAAAAAAGGAGATTGAAAAATGAACAAACCGATTAAACCAATTAAAGCCTATTATTTCGCTAATAAAAACCGCCAATTAAACTATGGCGACAATAGACACATCAGAATAGGTAGGACTCATAAAGTTGACG
>Ga0224514_10000083_pt1 | contig 35072 bp, 31 predicted proteins | sample SF_May12_sed_USG_3_FD_169107 | JGI IMG/M metagenome (GOLD analysis project Ga0224514, IMG submission 169107) | Sediment microbial communities from San Francisco Bay, California, United States - SF_May12_sed_USGS_24 | ecosystem: Environmental > Aquatic > Marine > Sediment | place: USA... | reverse complement strand
AACAGGCGCGGCAAACTCACGCATGAACTGCCCCGCATGCCATAATCCCCATGGAGAGAGCTACGGCGCGGACATTCCAACCATCCGTATGACGCGTGGCGCTTTTGAAATCCAGTGGCGTGCCGATGACAGGGGAGAATATGGAATAATGCGCAATAGTTCCAATATTCTTAATACATGCAAAATATCCTGTCATTTTGACAATTCAACGACTATATATAAATACTATCGGACACATACAATTCCAGTATTGACGGCCATTTCCGTAACTGATGCAAACCCCGCGGACCCTCTTCCTGCCGAGGCGGGATATACAAATGAGAGCACTGTAGAAATAAGCTTTATTGCGGGCGGAGAGATTCCGACGGAAATGCAGTGTGCCGAAGATATCTCTTTCAGCGCCAATGCAACGGGATGGATTACTTACCTGTCTCCCCATACTTACAGTCTGTCCGGTGGTGATGGTTCCAGGACAGTCTATTGTCAATTACGGGGTACGGGCGGTTCTTCACATGTCAAGAGCGCTTCAATTATTCTTGACAGGATTTCACCAACGGTGGCCGCCAATGCGCTAACTTCGCCTAATGGCCTGGAAAGCTGGCTGCAAAATACAAACCGGAATATTACATGGAGTGCTGTCTCCGACGACAACCTGAAGGACCTTCCCATTTCTCTCCATTATTCCATGGACAGCGGCGCAAGCTATCCCAATAGTATCGCAGCAGAGACAACAAACAGCGGCGTCTACAACTGGACCCTTCCTGTCATACAAAGCAACAACCTTCGCGTCAAACTTTCAGCCTTCGACAAAGCAGGGAATTTTGGAACAGACAGTTCCGACGCCGACTTTGCAATTCAACCCGCCCCTCCCCTGCTAGGCGGAATTTCAATAAGCGATAATGACAGCACAGATCCGGAACCGGCAGAGACGGGATATACCAACAGCCAGTCAGTAAACCTTGTTATAAGCGCCTCCAATAATCCCACCGAGATGATTCTGGCAGAAGATTCAGCTTTTTCGATCAACTCAACGGGCTGGATACCTTTCAGCGCAAATTACGTCTATTCTCTTTCCGCCGCCAACGGTTTGAAAAGGGTCTATAGCAAAGTAAGAAACAGCGCCGGAGAGTCGGCTTTTCAAAGTAATACGATCATCCTCGATACAATGAACCCCTCCATGCTTTCTTCAACATTAACATCACCAAATGGCGGTGAGTTCTGGCCAGGCGGAAGCGCTCAAAACATTACCTGGAACAGCGGGGATATAAGCGATGCGAACCTGAAAACAACGCCACTCAAGCTGTCCTATTCATGGGACGGCGGCTCATCCTATACCCAATTAATCCTCATGACAAACGATGGTTCCCGGCCATGGACACTTCCATCAACTGCGTCCCATAAAGCCATCATAAAAATAACAGCTTATGATAAAGCAGGCAACCTGTCTGAAGACACATCGGATGGAATCTTCTTTATTACACCGCCATCAGCTTACATAGTAACTCATACGAATGATGACTATAGTGCAGGCAGTCTGAGACAAGCGATTGCAAACCTGGAAGCAGACGGTGGAAATAACGCTATCTGGTTTAATATCCCCGCAGGTTCACTAACAAACGGCGTGGCCATTTTTAACCAGATGAGCGCCTTACCGCAACTGACGAAGCCTGATATAACCATTGATGGAGAGTCACAAACATCGCTTCAGGGGGATACCAACAGTAACGGTCCTGAAATCCGTTTCAATGGATTATGTTCAGGTTTTACCTGCCTCTTTGACTCAACGCTAAAGTACACCAATTTTTCAGCCTCATCTGCGGCAGCTAATATTACGATAAGAAATATTCAGTTTACCCTCTTCTGGACGGCATTCCACAGCAGCGCCGGTGGAACGGTTCTCACCGGTAACCACTTCGGTTTTACATCGGACAATTTATCCGCTTATAGTACAGCCAAAAACGAGGTGAATGTCTCTATCAGCGCCGATGCCACTATTGGGGGAATCAATTCATCTGACAGAAACTATATTTCCTGTGCAAATTCAGAGGCAATTGACCTCTCCGGATCAGGGTCCCGGATCATAAACAATGTGATTGGACTCATGCCGGATTGGACCTTATGCGCCAATAATACCTCAGGGCCAGCCGTTCATTTCGGCGGTTCAAACGGCTTCATAGAAAACAATGTTATAGCAGGTTCTCAAAGTGGAATCCGCTTTAAACTGGGAGCATCGAATAATCAGGTCAAAGGCAATACCTTTGACACCTATTATAACGCCGGAACATGGCATACAATTAGCGCCGGCGGGCAGACATACTCCATTAATATAGGCGATCTGCTTTACGCCAATAATAATACCATCGGCGGGCCAGACATCGCGGCAAGCGATTCAACGCTTAATGACAGCAACGTTTTCTCATCATCACATATTGCCGTGTACAATTACAAAGGCAATAACACGGCCGTCATGGGTAATTTCTTCGGAACCAATCCCGGGCAGAACCAGATATTAAAAGGAAATATCGCTATTGAAACAAAATATACCTCTAATATCGTTATCGGTGGAGAAGGGGCGGGCCAGGCAGGCAATATCATTGCCAACATGTCCACTTACGGAATCAATCTAAATAGCAGCAACTCTTTGCGAATCAAAATGAGCAGGAATTCATTCTATAATAACGGCGATAATATTGATGATGACGCCATCTATTTGCTGACCGGGGCCAATAACAATATTGCAAGACCCGCCATAACGGCTGCATCGACGTCAACAGTCAACGTTAGCGGGGTAAGCACCGGTGACAGGGTAGAAGTTTATCTTTCTGATTATGATGGTACAGGCACCGAATTTGGCGAGGGTAAAAGATTTATCGGTTCAGCTGTTACCGTCGGCACAACGGTCGATGTGCCCGTTACAGGAGTTATCGTTAACGACTGGGTAACAGCCATTACCATCCAGACTGACAATGATACATCGGCATTCAGCGCCAACTTCCAGGTCCAATAAGGGGCTTCCGGAATAAGTACGCATAAGCCGGAAGGTGGAAGGGCAAACCTCCTGCCTTCGGGCTTCACATTTGAAAATAATTTTATCTTTATCTCAGGAATTCAGATTTTATCAGTCTGCTTCCCTCAAAGGTAAGCACATAGTAACCACCGCTTTCCTTATACACCAGTTCAGTAATATAAATAACCCTTTCAACCTTGCCCTTTTCCACCAGGTATCTCACTTCCCCTACTCTTTCTTTTGATAAGGGTTCACCACATTTTTCTTCCGTTTCATACATTAATTTACCGGTGGAAATCAAATCACCGCCACATCGTTTATCGGCATATGAAGGGGCAGTCATGATTGCAAGTGTGAAGGAGATAGCTACTGCAAATACTGTTATTTTCATTGATTAACTCTTCTCAATCTGTTTAGCGCTGGGCGCTTTAAGCTTTCGCTAAAGTTTTAGAGACCTGCCCGACTATTTTTTCCAGTCTTTCAGGTGTTTCACTTCCCTTAAAAATTCATCTTTTGTAAAAACGCCTTTTTTCAGAAGCAGCCTGAACATGGCCAGCATTTCAACATTTTTTTCCATGGGCCCTGCTCTTTTATCCGTTTCCATCCTTTCGATTTGAGAATCGTCATGCATTCTTTCAATATCCCGTGGATGAACGGTTTCAACCTTTTCTTTAAGGGGGGGGATTTCTACCCAATTATCACCATTGAAATATTTTGATACAGCGCTCGTTATCTGGGCATCGGTGGCTATAACAGGTTTTATGGTATAACCCGTCAGGAATTCAATCTCTTCTATAGCAAGCATATTTTCAGGTTCAATCATAGCCAGAAAGAGGTATTTCCTCCCGCCATGCTCTCTCTCCTCAAGGGGCATGACCTCATACTTTTTTCCCATTTCAGGAGATAAGTGGGGAAATTTTTCAGGGTCCAGTTTAATTTTCGTCAGATCCACACAGGGTATGTTGAACTGGCGAGCCAGGTACTTAAGGAGAGTTCCCTCTCCAATGACGCCCAGATCGATAAAGTTTTGCCCCAGTTTGCCTCCCATCTGTTTTTGCCGGTCAACAGCCTGCCTCAGTTGGGACGAGGTGATAATCCCTTCATCAAGAAGAATATCACCGATATTTTTTCTGGTATCCGTCATTATGAACCTGATTTAGTTTAACGGCAGCGGCCATTATTAAAAAAGCCTTGCTAAAGTCCTTATCCCATAAAAGGGCAATAATATCAACAAATATAAACAAAAATTCCATGATGATTCTGGAATATCTCCCTAATATTCATCGATAGTTACTCTATTATTGACTAATCCGCTTGTTGTGAGGCAATTGCTTCCTGGCAGTAAAAGGCCTTGTTTCTATTATTTTCCATAGCCCTGAAATAAAACACAAGGCTATTATTGACCACTATTTTTTAATTGTTCAACAATTTTCTTAAAAATGTCCTTGCCTTTAATGTTAACAATAACGCCTCTTTCTTTCGAGGGGAATGTTTCGTAAAAAATAGCGGGATAGGCAGAAAACTTTCCTTTTAAAGGCAAAAACAATTTTTTGACGGAAATTGACTTATTATAAATCTTAATTTTTTTTGGCGTGCCGTATGATATCTCCAGCGCCCCTAACTCTCTACTTCTTTTTAGTAATTCGTTAGTTACAAATAGTTTAAGCCTGTCATTCCCGGTAACCAGAAATTCTTCACAGGCTAAAATGAGATTTTTTTCTCTATCTTTGTCATTAGCATCAAATAGCATAATTGCTTTTCCATTTTTATAATAAGTTACTTTTTGATTTATCGCTTCCCCTCCTCCAATTGCATAAACTTTAAAACAGGGGAAAGAAATCAATAACGTAATAAATGCCATAAATTGTTTAGTTGTCATTTTCATAGTTAACCGCAGCAGGATGCAAGCAAATGGCTTATATCCCGCGATACCTTTCATAATGAATAGGATTGATCTTATCAGTTAGTATACCATCATTTCCATAAAATCAATTTAATGGCTGAAAAAGGTAGAGCCCATCGATACTCCCAATTAGTTCGGCAAAACCCATAAAAGGAGAAGAGAAATGAACCGCCATGAGAAAGAGGCCCTATGCGAAATAATGCGATTCATAATCGGGAAGATACCTTGATAAATCATTGATTTCCTTGACCTTGCAAAAAATCCCTCCTTTCCGGTTTGAAAACATAGTTTGATTTATTATAGTTTCTCGTTTGACAATATTCTATTTTGCGTTATGATTATCTGCTATAGAGAATAACGGGACATGAGGAGGGTATGGGAGATGGGGAAGAATGAGAGAAGACTGCCGAGGAAGCATATTATTTACTTTTCAGAGGTTCATGATAAATCGAACCCCCTCTTTTCAGCGCATCTGGTGGATATCTCTAAAGAAGGCATTATGGTCATAACCAGGGATATGATCGAAGCAAACAAACATTTTCAACTCGAAATTGTTCTCCCTGACGAGGTAGATGGAAGAGACAAGATTAATTGCAGGGCTGTCAGTAAATGGAGCAAAAAGGATGTTAATCCCGACTATTACGCAACGGGTTTCGAAATTGAAGGGATCGATATTATCGATAGCGAGCTTATTGAATTCCTCATTTATGAGTATGGATTTAATGATTGATAAATCAATCCATAACCATTTTATTCAGTTACTCTTGCCCTGATGGCAACAGGTTTTTCTCAACCCCTTTTATTTCTCCCATAGAATAATTTTTCTCCTTAACCAGCCTGTCAAGCGCCTTTATCCTGTCCTCGGGATGAGGATGGGAGGCAAAATAATAGCGTATTTTACCCGCCTTATTCTTCGAATTTAACCTTTTAAAGAAATCACCGGCTCCTGATACATGCCCATATCTGCGACTAAGCATTTCAAGGGCAAAGGCATCGGCTGACTTTTCCTGGGATTGAGAAAACTTCATTTCTGCTGTAACCAGAGAATTCATGAGGAAATCCGTGGCGGCACTGTCCTGACCCATAATCATAGTGGAAAGAGCGATAAGGATAAGTCCCCGGCCCAATCCACGAAGGTGGTCCCTGTTGGCAAAGTGCCCCAGTTCGTGGGCAAGGATGAAGGCAAGTTCATTTTCCGACTCTATTTCACTTAAAAGCTGTGAAAAAATAATGATATTACCGCCCGGCATGGCAACGGCATTTACCGTTCTGGAATCAACAATATGAACCCTGTAGTCACTTCCCATTTGAGGATATTTTTCGATGAGTTCATCGACCATCCTCTGGAGTTTAATTTCATCGTCACTTCTCTTTTCATCTGAAAACTTTGCCGAAAAAACGACACCAAGAAGTGAATCCATCTTCTGCGGTATGCGCTCTACCATCTGGTCTACTGCAATACCGAGGGCAGCATAAATAATAATCACGATGGCAAGGACTCCCCCCATAAGGACAAAAAACTCCTTAACGGGAGACACGTTTGTTACATTAACGTTCCCTTCAAGCGCTTTGGGAGTATACTTCAAGCTTTTTCCTTAAACTTGATTGCCGTACCATAGGCCAGGGCTTCCACACTCCCGATCTGCTTTCTCCTGTTGGCATTTTTTCCGATAGTCGACGTCTCTATCCTCACGTTGATGATCATATCGGCTCCAGGAACGCTCTCTTTCATTCTCAATATGGCCTCACGTCTCGCTCTGTCAACGAGCGTTTCATAAGAAGCCACACTTCCACCAAAAATATTCCTGAGCCCTGCCAGGATTCTTTTAAAATAATCAATGGAAACCACTACGTTACCTAAAGCAAACCTTGATGCCTTTATTTCCCCCGAAGGAAGGGTTTTGAAATTAACGGCAGCCATCTTGATAAATTTCTTTTCCCTCGCCTCAATGGACTTGTAGTGCTTCTTCTCGGCTAAGGTACCCATTATATAACCGGCAGCAGTCAGTATAAGGAATACTATTAATTCAAACATGGCAATTGACCTCCCTCACTATTCAACTCTCACAGCCGTACCGTAAACATAAAGCTCGGACGCTCCCTGGGCAACAGATGAAGTGGCAAATCGAACATTAACGATGGCATTGGCTCCCATTTGCTTTGCCTGTTCAACCATGCGCTCTGCAGACTGATTTCTTGAATCCTGAAGAAGCTCCGTATAGCCTTTTAGTTCGCCTCCGATAATATTTTTAAGGCCGGCCATAAAGTCCCGGCCTATATGCTTTGCCCTGACGGTACTTCCCGATACGATTCCAAAATGCTCAACAATTGTCTTTCCCGGTACCGATTCAATATTTGTGATAATCATTTTGCAGCCTCCTATAAACCTTTGACATTTGACCAACTTGACTTAATCATTATTTAAAAAAAGCAAAAACATTCAACCATCCCGCAGCAATCCAGGGGAAATCGCACCCGCCAGAAGCCAGCCGGACTTAGGGGTTAAAAAAGATCAGGAATCTCTTTACCCGCCAGCTTGAGATATTGAGAATAGCTCCTTAACACCCGTTTCGTATAAGCCCTGGTCTCGTTATAAGGGATGGTTTCAATAAATTCATCCTTCTCCATCCGGTTCTTTTTTACCCACCTGGCAACTGCCGTCGGTCCTGCGTTGTAACTGGCGATGGTATAAACAATATCCCCCTTGAAACGTCTCTTCAACTGCCCGAGGTAAAGCCCCCCCAAACGGATGCTCGTATCAGGGTCGAAGAGATGGTCCTTATGGAAAGGACGTTTTTTGTATTTCTTAGCCAGGTATTTTCCCGTCTCAGGCATAATCTGCATTAAGCCCATGGCACCGGCAGGCGAGAGGGCCATTGGATCAAAAGCGCTCTCTTCTCTCATGACGGCAGCCACAAGATAGGGGTCTGCCGAACCCGATGGCTGCCGCTTTTCAACGTAGCTTACAACAGGCAGAGGAAAGGCAAGTGTCTTTATCTCATAAGGGGCATCTTTCCAGGCCCCTCCATAAATGTGGCTAAAGTAGTTCTGCACAATCATGTAGGTTTTATGAAATTCTCCCGACCGGTAAATTAAGCCGATTATTTTAATAAGAAATAATTCATTTTTTGCGTATTTTTTTGCCAGCACTTCCAGTTCACTGACGGCCTCTTTTTTTTGCCCCAGGATCAGCAGTTCTTCCGCTGCCCTATAAGCTCTTTCAGCAGTTATTTGAGGAGGCATTATTTCTAATAGGGCTGCCTTTTTTTTCACGTCATTTAAAGGAACTCCTTTTTTAGCCTTCTTCTTTTTTCTGCTTATTTTATCGAGTCTCTCAAGGGCCGCGTAATTATAATAACCAGCCCCTCCTCTTTCGACTATCTTCCTGTAAGTGGCCTTTGCTTTTTTCCTCTTGCCCAGTTTTTCTTCACATCTCCCACGCCAGTAAAGAAAGTCACTATATCTGTAGCCATTTGGAAATTTTTTTGGATATGATGCAAAATCCCTCATGGCCGCTTTATATTTTCCCATCCTGTACCTGATCCAGGCTGAACGCCAGAGAGCATTTGCAACAATATTGCTGCTTTCGATCTCCGAAAAGATGGTCCTGTAAATAGTTAACGCTTTATTGTATCTCTTTCTGTCTTCGTAATCTCCTCCCCTATAAAGCAGAACCATACCCCGCTGCTTACCGGCAGGAGCAAGCTCATTCAAGGCCCTTTCCGCTTCATTTATGAGAGCGCCGTTACCGGTCCTTCGGCCAATCCTCGCCAGAAGCCGGTAACCGTCGAGAATTGCCGAGATATGTTCCCCTTCATTTTTTAAAATAAAAAGTTTTCTCAACATGAACCTGGCTTCACTATATTTTCTGGCCCGGAAGAGGGCTTTAGCTGCGAAATAAATGACGCTGCCATCCTTCATAGTACTTAAAGGGCCAAGGCTGTCCACGGCCTGCTTAAACATGCCATGCTTATAAAAGGCTTTGCTGCGCTCATACCGCTCTTCTTTACTGAATGCAAGAGCAGCAACTTTGGCGTCACTTATCGTTGAGAGGATCTCATTGGCTTCCTCTTCCTTATCATGGGGCAATATGGGGTAAAAAGTTCGCAGCTTTTTTATGGAATAATTAATCTCAGCTTCGCGGTTCGATTTTATGGCACACTGAATCATATTGAGCATGGCATCAGGAACAAACTCACTGCCTGGAAATTCCTCGATAAAGTCTTCAAGCTGCTTAATCGCTGCAAGGCAGTTAGCTGCATCGATTAAAGCCATCGATCTTTCAAAAAGCGCTTTTTCCCTTAAAAGAGATTCTCCATATTCATCAAGGAGACGGCTGTACAAGGCAAGGGCCTCTTCATTTTTATCGGCAAGCCTGTAGGCCATGGCAAGATCGAGGAGAACATAATCCCTGATTGAGGTCAATGCCATTGCTTCTTCCAGATAAAGAAGCGATTCCGGGCTGCCTGCGCGGAGAAGTTCCCTTCCCTGAATATAGGCGGCCCGTGTTTTCCAGGTCGTAAAAGGATAGAGGAGTTCGATCTTTTTTAAAAGTAAAAGCCCCTTTTCCCTGCGGCCCTCTTCCATATAAAAAATAGCCGTTGAAAAGCAACTTATGGGGTTTCTGCATTCTTTATCCTCTTTCATCGCTTCCTTTTCATGAATAACAAATGAGGATTCCTCAGGTTTGGAAGCAAAAATGGTCGTGGCAGAGAATAAAATAATGATGAAAAAGAAGGAAAGTATGTTTGAGAAAAGGATTGTTTTCATCGCTTATCGGTAATGACAAGGTTAATGTAAGTAAAGAAAAAAAGCCTTTACCATAGGAGCCTGCCGGACTCCTGGAAACGGAAGTTGGCATTGCTTGTTACTTAGTATAGCCAATTGTCAAAGCGATAACAATGGATGCCTTAAGAGATGATTTAATTTAAGGGGAATATCAGAACAGGGAATGGGCAAAAACAGCGCCCGAAGCCGAAGCGGCCAGTGAAATGGTAAGCAGTACCCAGTGAAGAATATTCATTCTTTTGAAAACGTCTTCTATCTCAAGGCCATCTCCCTTCCGGCTTGCCAGCCTGTCGAGCATTTTCTTAACGACAAGAGGCTCGAGACCGTAGAGCATGATTACCCAGAAAATCCAGATAATAATCATGAAAAGCAGAAATTTGCCTTCTTCCTTAAAAACAATATCCTGTAAATCCATCATGAAAAACATACCGAAGCCGGAGATACCGACGATTGCCGTATAAATCCGGGCAAGGGGAGCAAACCTATGCTCAAGTCTCTGAAAAAGAAGTACCTTTTCCATAGGATGAGGCATCTTGACGATCATGGGCAGGATGAGGGTTGTAATAAAAGCGAGCCCTCCTATCCAAAGGATAGCCGTGAGAAGATGCACGATATGAAGAACAGGAAATAGCATATAAGCTCAAATTTAATCTAAAAAAAGCGCCCTTTAACCTGGAAATGACAATTGGGCGTGGATTTATAGTGTAGCATATTGGTTTCACGGTGCTTTCAAAAAATCTTAGCTTCACCCACAGGTTAAGCGGGTATTTTTTGGAAGTGCTGTGGAATCAAGATGTTGTGCTAGAAACCATGATCCAAATGTCGTTTCCAGGTTTAGCAAAGGGCGCTTATGGTCAAATCATCTTAATTATACCCTGTCGGCAATTTCGAGGGCATTAAAAAAGTATCCTATCTCGAAGGCAGCTGTTTCAGGCGCATCGGAACCATGAACAACGTTGTTGTCGATGCTGTCGGCAAAGTCAGCCCTGATCGTACCGGCGTCGGCATCGGCAGGATTAGTTGCACCCATAAGCTCCCTGTTTTTGGCAATTGCATTTTTACCTTCCAGCGCCATGACAAGGCAGGGCCCGGAAGACATAAAGTCGGTAAGATCATTGAAGAAAGGTCTTTCTTTATGAACGGCATAAAAACCTCCGGCTTCTTTCTTGGTTAAATGAAGCATCTTCATAGCCACCGGTCTTAGACCATTTGTTTCAAAGCGCTTGATTACTTCACCGATAACATTCTTCTTAACGCCATCGGGCTTGATTATTGAAAGTGTTCTTTCCATTACAACTCACTCCTCCAGTTATTTTAATTGATTAAAAAAGCGGCTATTTTACACAAAGTGGGGAGAATATTCCAGTATAAACTTACTCTTATATTGCATAGTAACCCCGCTTTGCTAACCACCCCTCATAGCCTCCCCTTTACAAGGAGAGGAATGAGGGGAGGTAATCCCATTAACATCACGCTTTCCTGCTCTTCCCTAACCATCCCCTTCAATAATCATCACCTGAATGTCCATGACATTCGTCCCTGTAGGGCCTGTTTTGAAAAGTCCGCTGCTCCTGCTGAAGAAATGGTAGGAATCATTATTTTTAAGAAAGTCTGAAGCATCAAGCCCCTTCGCTTCCGCATCAATCACTGTAGCACCGTCAACGATAGCACCTGCGGCGTCCGTTGGCCCGTCTGTACCGTCCGTTCCGGCAGAAAGAAGGGTTATCCCCTTTTTCCCTTTAATTTTATCGGCAAAAACAAGGGCCAATTCCATATTTCTCCCTCCCTTGCCATTCCCTTTTACTTTAACCGTTGTTTCTCCTCCCGATAGAAGGCAGAGTTTTTCACCGGGCCCCTGGGACTTTCTCCTACGCACTGCCTCTTTTGCCATTTGGGAAGCAACCTTGCTTGCCTCACCGGAGAGGGCAGACGTTGTCAACTCCACTTTATAACCGAGGGCAAGGGCCTTCTCTTTTGCAGCTTCAAGGGCAATGGAATTATTTCCTACAATTTCATTCTTCACCCTGTCCAGCACTTCACTTCCCGGCTTGGGCGTCTCTTCCACAAGACCGATAGAACCGGCAGTGAGAAAGTTTAACACCGATGGCGGCGTATAATCCTTGATCTTGGACTTCTCAATAACGGCAAGAGCATCTTTAAAGGTACTCCTGTCTGCCGACGTGGGGCCCGAGGCAATAATATCGAGGTGATCACCAATGACGTCGGAAAGGATGAATGAAATTATTGTCGATGGTGAGGCCAGCTGTGCCAGCCTTCCGCCTTTGAGGCGCGAAAGGTGCTTCCTTACACAATTGAGTTCATCAATCTCAGCACCGGCCTTTAGAAGAAGGTCTGTTGTCTTCTTCTTGTCTTCAAGGCTGACTCCCTCGGAAGGAGCCACAAGAAGCGCAGAACCGCCACCGGAAATGAGACAGAGAAGGAGTGTCTTTTCACGGGAATCCTTAAGCAGCTCGATCAGCTTCTCTCCGGCAGCGACACCCTTATCATCGGGAAGCGGATGGGAAGCCTCAAGCATTTTGATCTTATGGAGCACTCCCCCATGGCCATATTTTGTAACGGCAATTCCCTTTGTAATCAAGTCTCCCAGCTGTTCTTCAGCGGCCTTGCACATGGCATAGGCCCCTTTCCCCGCAGCAATAACATAGAGTTCTTCATATTCGCCATAAGAGTAAAGTTCCTTAACCTGGGTCATATTTTCTTTAATGCAACCGTAAGGATCGACGGCCTTAAGAGCTGCACTGAATATGGCCTCTGTATCTTTCATGGGCTCTGTTAATTTCATCTATTCCCTCAGGCGGTAAGTTCTTTTTTCCCCGACAGATAACTTGCAGCAACATGGGCCATTATCCTCGTACCGATAATGATGGCTTCTTCATCAACATCAAATTTCGGATTATGAAGCGGGGCATCAATCCCCTTTTCCATGTTGCCCGTACCAAGCCTGAAAAGCACGCCCGGCACCCTTGCACTGAAAAGGGCAAAATCTTCCGAACCCATCATCGGTTCACCAAGCTCGATCACATTTTCCTTACCCACTATGTTATTGATGCAATCTTTCAGAAAATCATTTAGCCTATGATCATTAATAACGGCAGGACATTCAAATTTATAGTCAAATTCATAGGTAGCACTCATGGTAGACGTTATGCCCCGAACAACATCTTCAATAAGTGCAGGCATTCTCTTTCTCAGCGAACTGTCGAGGGTTCTCACCGTGCCTTTCATCTCAACGTGATCGGCAACAATATTTTCCGCCCTCCCTCCGTTGATCGTTCCAATAGAAATAACGGCCGGATGCAGTGGATTAGTTCTGCGGCTGATAATATGATGTATTGCATTAATCACCATGGAAGAGACAAGAACGGCATCCACCGTCTGATGCGGCCTCGATGCATGGCCGCTTTTCCCCTTCACCGTAATGCTTACCAGATCGGCAGCGGCAGTCATCATTCCTCCCTTAACACCGACCTTGCCCACCTCCATTTCAGGCAGGCAATGGAGGGCCACAATGGCGTCAGGTTTGGGATCTTCAAGTACACCGTCTTTAATCATCGCTTCAGCACCGTAAATAGACTCTTCTGCTGGCTGAAAGATAAAGAGAAGGCTTCCCTTGAGTTTCTCTTTCATACCGGCTAAAATGATTGCCGTTCCCATAAGTATGGCAGTGTGAACGTCATGGCCGCAAGCATGCATAATGCCCGGTATTTGCGAAGCATAGTCTGTCTCTTTCCGGTCCTGAATAGGAAGGGCATCCATATCAGCCCTAAAAGCAATAACCGGTCCCTCGCCTGCCCCTTTCAGCACTCCTGTAACCCCGTGACCACCGACATTACGCCTCACCTCAATATCATTTGCTTCGAGCACACCGGCAACAAAGGCAGCCGTATTTTCTTCATGGCCGCTCAGTTCGGGGCGTTTATGCATTTCACGCCTGAAATTGATGAGTCTTTCCCTTATTTCTTCCGATTTTTTATTTATTTGATTGAGCATAAATATACCTTTTGGAAATTAGTTTCTATTCTTCGGAAAAGCTCCCTCCCCTCCTGACCTCCCCCTTGAAGGGGGATGAACATCGGCGCAATTTCCTAAGGGGACAATGCCGGGATTAAAGCTCTTTCACCCCTTTGTTGACAAACAAACACCACCCCTTCTTAGATCGCCGGCTCCTGATAGTCCGTCTTCATCTCCAAAAGATGCGACAGTATGGACGCCACCAAAATACATATTTTTATCTTCCCAGCAGTTGAGTGAAACTCCCGTTGATTTTAGAATATGAAGGCACTTGCTGGCTATACCGGCCTCTACCTGGAAAGATTTCTTGTCCCAGTGAACTCTCGGCGAATTAACGGCATTATTAATATCCATTTTGTGATCAATAAGGTTGATAATAACCTGTAAAATGGCATTTCTTATCCTGTTGCTCCCTCCGCTTCCCATAACGATTGCGGGTCTTCTTCCATCCATGACGATGGTCGGTGTCATCATGGAAGACATGCGCATTCCCGGTTTATGTTGATGAAATCCATGAGGATTAATATCCTCTTCACCAAGCATGTTGTTTAACATTATGCCCATGCCTGTCACCATATGACCGCAGCCTTCACCATTTGAGGTGGTCACAGAGGCGGCATTACCCGCCTCATCGAGAACACTGATGTGCGTTGTATTTCCCGTGGACGGTCTCTCTGTACCCAAAAGCAGACTACTTTCATGGGCCATCTTTTTTCTGTAGGATTCTATCCTTTCGGGAGAAAGAAAGGTTTCAATAATATCCTCTTCGTAAACTCTGTGATCAAAATCCTCACCCCTTGCATCATCGGTAACTCTCATCATCTCATACAAGAGGCTCATATATTGAGCGCTCTCGAAGCCAAGGGAAGCAATATCAATTTTTTCCAGCATTTTTAATGAAAATGCAATTAGGCACCCCCCTGACGACGATGGAGGCGGATTAAGAAAAATATCTCTTCCTCTGTAGCTTGTTTTTACGGGCTTTCTTACCTCGACTTTATAGTTTGCAAGATCAGCTTCCCTGATGAGTCCGCCGTCACTAAATTCCGCTGCTATTTTTTTTGCAATATCTCCCCGGTAAAACATGTGAAGACCCTCTCTCGCAAGGTACTCCATAGTGTTGGCCATATCTTTCTTAAACACCGTCTCTCCCTCTTTTAACATAACGCCCTCCGGTGCATAAACTTTTCTCGCATCGGGAGAGATCATGAGAATTGGCGTGAGGAGTTTCTTAAAGTAAGCCTGTTCGGCATTCATAATAATACCGTTGCGGGCAAAATCAATGGCAGGAGCAAGAAGGACGGAAAGAGGCAGGCTGCAATGCTTTTCCACTACGGCATTTAGCCCGGCCATACATCCGGGGACAGCGGCAGCCCCTCTGCCAACATGAAACTCTTGTATGGTTCCTGTAAAATCTACCTCTATGGGGTAAAAATCAAGGTCATCACAGGAAGGTTTTTTTCCCAATCCCGGAGCATTGGGGAAAAAATCATAGACAAGGGTTTCCCCCTCTTTGGAGTGGGCCATAAAAAAACCGCCTCCACCTATACTGGTAAGCGGTGATTCACAAACAAAAGAAGCAAATGATGCGGCAACTGCTGCATCAAAAGCGTTACCTCCCTCTTTTAAAATTTCTATACCGGCTTCTGCAGTCAGTTTATGACCAGCCGAGATTACACCTCTCATTGGTTGATAATATTTCCTTTTAAAGAATTTCATCCATAAAACTGGTTGAAAGCCCGTTTACAACAGTCTTTAAATTGCGAGACTCTGCAAAAAGGTTCAGCTGCCTCGAAGCACCATCACCCATGTTGATGATCTCATTGATATAATCCAGCTCCTTTAGAGATTGAAGCTTTTCTCCATAACTTTGCAGTTCTTTAACAAGTGCTCTTAGAGCCTGGCCTATCTCTATGGTTTGAGAAGCATCTTCACTAATAAAGGTACCATCGAGACCATAACGGCTTGCCCTCCATTTATTTTCCCTGATTACCCATGGCGGTGCACTATGAATAGCAATTCCATTTTCATAATCATCACCCAGCTTTGCAACAAGGGCCTGAATAAGCGCTGTTATTGCCATCACTTCCTTTATGGAAGAAGGGCTGTCACAGATACGAACTTCAATGGTCCCGAAATCGGGATGTGGCCTTACATCCCACCATATTTCCCGTATTGTCTCTATTGTCCCCGTGGCAATATATTTATCAACAAGAAAGGCATAGTCTTCCCAGTCCTTAAAGTAAAAGGGAAGACCTGCCGTAGGCAGCGTTTCAAAGACCTTGCTTCTGTAGGATTTAAGGCCTGTTTCGTAGCCATTCCAAAATGGTGAGTTTGATGAAATGGCCAGGAGGTATGGGAGGTAATAAAGCAACCTGTTCATAATATACATGCACTTTTTACCATCACCGATGCCGACATGAACATGAAGACCGAAAATATTGAAGCGCCTTGCAATAATCGCCAGTTTATTAAGAAGCCTTTCATAACGTTCATCTTCTGTTATGAGCTGTTCTTTCCAGTGAGAAAAGGGGTGACTCCCGGCAATGGATAGTTTTGTTCCATTTTTAAGGGCGGCCTCACCGAGAATTTTTAAGGTTTCACTCATATCGGCATGAACTTGCGCCATGTTATTGCATACTTTTGTATTAACCTCAATATTAGAAAGCATAAGTTCATGCTTGATCGAACTGTTGCAATTCCCGACAATGGAGAGTATTTCATTAGAGGCGGGGGCAAGCTCCAGGCTCTTCCCGTTTAGCAACTGGATCTCGAGCTCTACACCCAGTGTAAGCTCTTTTGAATGATTAAATTTTAATTCCAAATTCTTCCCGTTTCTTCAGATTTCTCTAAAAAAACTACCCTCTTTTCAGCATCTAAATCAAGAGAAAGCATAGGGGCCAATAGGGCTGAAACCCCATTTGCGACAACTCTTAACAGGTAAAAAAGATATAAAAAAAGGGGCGGCAGATTTACCCTGCCGCCCCTTAATTCTTTGTATGTTAAATCTTACTTGCCGTCCCAGAGAGACCAGGGGCCCCTTGTTTTTGCTTCATGGACAGCATCGTCGATTTCCTCCTGGCTTACGTCCCTTGGAATTTCAAATTCCTGATTAGGGTAGATAAGGTCAGGATCCTTGATCTGATTCCTGTTAGCCTTGTAAATAACAGGCCACTGGAAAGGATCGCTGTATACATCGCCATATTCGGATATGGTCCAGAGGTTTTCACCTTTTACAACAACATGTGCCGTTTTATCATAGCTTTCAACGACAGGCGCTTCAGGCTCCTCCACAGGCATCGGTGGTTCTACGTATTCCTCCACAACAGGCGCCTCGACAACTTCTTCCTCTGCTGGCGGGGGTGTCTCAACAACTGGCTCCTCCACAGGTGGTGGTGGTGTCTGGCAACCCGTTGAATATACTGCCAGAAATGCGACTAAAAACGCATATAACAATACTGACTTTAACTTCATAAATCCCTCCTTATAATGAATAAAATAGATAATTATCGACTTTCAACTAATACTAACATACTGATTCTTAATGTCAAATACTTTTTACCACATTTTTTTCAATCTTTATCACATTTATATGTTCTTGATATTGCTAAGAAAAATGTCATTCTCAAGAGGTGTTCCCATGGTTACTCTCAAACAATTCTTTAAAGGTCCCTCGCTATCGAAGTTTCTCACAAGCACACCTTTTTTTACCAGTTTATCAAAAATTTTCCCTCCATTATCGATTCTGAAAAGAATAAAATTTGAGTGAGAATTAAAAATATCGATATTTTCAATTTTTTTCATTTCTGCAAATACTCTTTCCCGTTCTTCAATAATGATACTGCTTTCCCTATCAATTCTCTCTCTTTCTTTTAAGGCGATACAGGCGGCTCTTTGCTGCAGCGATCCTATATTATAAGGAAGCCTTACCCTGTTAATAATGTCGGCCATGGACCGGGAGGCAATAAGAATACCCAGCCTGAGCGATGCCATACCGATCTTTGAAAGTGTGCGCAGGATAATCATATGGGGATAAGCGCCCAGGCTGTCAAGGAATGACTTTTTGCTGTAATCAAAATAGGCCTCATCAATAACCACGATCCCCTTTGATGCCTCAAGGATATCTCTTATCGTCTCTTCGGAAAAACAGTTGCCTGTGGGGTTATTGGGATAACTGATGAAGGTGATGGAAGGCCCCTTCTTTACTTCACTGACCATAGCATCCCGGTCCAGGTCAAAATTCTCATCCAGGGGAATGACCTTGACCTCTTCACCCATGGCAAAGGCGATGTTTTTGTACATTGAAAAAGTAGGGTGAGGAATAATAACAGGAGAACCATGTCCCCCAAAAGCCATGATTATCATCTGGATAAGTTCATCAGAGCCGTTGCCCGCCAGGATCTGGTCTTTTTCTACAGAGAGCTGCCCTGCAAGGATATTCCTTACATCTTCACATGCGGCGTCGGGGTACCTGTTGAAATCGATCCTTTGAATTTCTGCGCTTATCTTGTCAACAACCGATTTATCAAGATTGCAGGGGCTCTCGTTTGCATGAAGCTTTACATCAACTGAAGGCTCATTGACATGATAGGCCTTGAGGTCCCTCACCTGGGGCCTTATCAGTTTCTCAAGATCGAACATTATTATATTTCTTCCCCCATCCGGATTCTGATCGTATTGCCGTGGGCCTCCAAACCTTCAACATCTGCAATACGCTCGGCATCTTTACCGACTCTTTTAAAAGCGTTTTCAGAAAAAGAAAGAATACTGGAACGCTTTATGAAGTCGTAAGTCCCAAGCGGTGAAAAGAATTTGGCCGAGCCACCGGTGGGAAGCACATGATTCGGTCCGGCCACATAATCACCAAGCGCTTCCGGTGTAAAGTGGCCCATAAAAATGGCCCCCGCATTATCAACCTTGTCAAGATGTCTGTCAGGCGCCTCCAGGGCAAGTTCCAGGTGTTCGGGAGCAAGCTCATTGGAAAGAGCGAAGGCCTGGTCAAGGTCTTTTGCAACGATAAAAGAGCCACGATTATTGATGGAAGCCCTGGCAATATGATGCCTGCTTAATTTATTGAGCTGCCTCTCCACTTCACCTGCAACCTGCCCGGCAAAATCTGAAGAGGTGGTAATAAGAATTGAGGCGGCCATTTCGTCATGCTCGGCCTGGGCAAGCATGTCGGCAGCAATATGTGAAGCTTCTCCGCTCCCGTCGGAAATAATAAGCACCTCACTCGGTCCGGCAATCATGTCAATATCCACTTCTCCGAAAACCATCTTTTTTGCCGTGGCTACATAAATATTACCGGGCCCCACAATTTTATCAACCTTTGGAATCGTCTCCGTTCCGTAGGCCAGCGCGGCAACGGCCTGCGCCCCGCCTACCCTGTAAACAGAGTCGATACCGGCAATCCCTGCAGCAGCGAGAATATGGTTATTTATCTCTCCCCCCGGTGTGGGAACGACCATGACAATTTTTTTAACGCCCGCCACTTTGGCAGGAATGGCATTCATAAGCACCGATGAGGGATAAGCCGCCTTGCCTCCGGGAACGTAGAGACCCGCGCTGGCAAGCGGTCTCACCATTTGCCCGAGAAGGATACCTTCTTCATCTTCCGAGGTCCAGGTGCTCTCCATCTGTTTTTCGTGAAAGGCCTTTATGCGGTCTGCAGCCACCTGCAGCGACCTTCTCACATCATCATCGATGGCATCAATGGCCCGGATGATCTCATTTTCCGTCACTCTCATCGTGTCAGGCGTCAGGTCAAGATTGTCAAAGCGGGAGGTATATTCAATAAGCGCCCTGTCCCCTTCTTCTCTTACCTTGAGGAGTATTTGCGATACCACTTTTTCCGCATCCCTCGTATCGGCAGAACCCCGCCTTAGTATTTCACTAAAAATATCCTTAAAGCTGGAATCATCCGTTTTTATTATAGTGAACGACATTACCTTGCCCCCTCTTTATCTAGCTGGCTCTTAAGCCTGTCAACAAGGCTGTTTATCCTTTCATATCTCGTCTTAAGGCTTGCCCTGTTCACGATGAGTCTCGATGTGACTTCCATGATCTGCTCTACCTCGACAAGGCCGTTCTGTTTGAGCGTTTCTCCCGATGAAACAAGGTCGACAATGCGCTCCGAAAGACCGACAAGGGGCGCCAGTTCGATGGAACCATAGAGCTTGATCAGTTCCACCTGCACTCCCTTCTTCCTGAAGTAATCTTCCGTAATATTGGGGAACTTCGTTGCAATCCTCACATGGGTCCATTCGGAAGGGTTATCCTGCTCGCTGAGCACCTTTGGTTCGGCGACAACCATCCTGCAATAACCGATTTTAAGATCGAGGGGCTCATAAATATTTTTTCCCTGCTCCATGAGAACATCTTTTCCAACAACCCCCATATCGGCAGCGCCGTATTCCACGTAAGTAGGCACGTCACTGGCCCTGACAACCATAAAGCGCATCTTCGCTTCCGGCAGTTGGAAAATAAGCTTTCTCGATTCCTTTTTCATCTCTTCGCAGCTGATGCCGATGCCTTCGAGCAGTTTCATCGTATCATGCTGAATCCTCCCCTTGGGGAGCGCCACAGTTAAAACATCCTTCATTTGCTAATCCTTTTTTCCTTTACTCTCTCAATGTTTGCGCCCAGCGCCGCCAGCTTTCTTTCAAGGCCGTCATAGCCCCTGTCAAGATGATATATGCGTGACACTTCCGTCGTTCCTTCCGCAACAAGGCCTGCAATAATCAGGGAGGCGCTGGCTCTAAGGTCTGTGGCCATCACCTGTGCGCCGGAAAGTTTTTCTTTCCCCTTGATGATGGCGCTTCTGCCTTCGGTATGAATGTCAGCCCCCATGCGCCTTAATTCACTGACATGCATAAAACGGTTCTCAAATACCGTTTCCGAAATAACGCTGAGTCCGCTCGCTATGGACATGAGCACCATCATCTGGGCCTGCATGTCCGTCGGGAAACCGGGGTGAGGCAGGGTCTTTATGTCGACACTTTTCAAACGCCTCTTACCAATGACCCTTAAACCGCCCTCTTCTTCCCTGATAACGATACCGGCGGCCTTCATCTTCGAAATGAGCGCTTCCATGAAAGGAAGATCGCAATTTTTAATCAGCACATTTCCCTTCGTGGCAGCAGCGGCAGCCATCAATGTGCCCGCCTCTATCCTGTCGGGCATGACCTGATAGTCAAGAGGGCCCAGTTCATTAACGCCTTCAATGGTAATTACGTCACTCCCCTCGCCGTCTATCTTTGCCCCCATTGCTTTCAAGGCCCTTGCCAGTTCAACCACTTCCGGCTCTCTTGCGGCATTTTCAATGACCGTCTTTCCCTTCGCAAGGGTTGCAGCCATCATGATATTTTCCGTCCCCGTAACGGTAATAATGTCAAAATAAATAGTGGCGCCTTTCAGCCTTTTCGCCCCGGCAATAACATAGCCATGCTTAAGCTCGATTTCGGCACCCATCGCCTTTAGCGCCTTCAGATGCAGATCGATGGGCCGCTCACCAATGGCGCAACCTCCGGGCATTGAAACCCGGGCACTGCCGTATTTTGCCAGAAGGGGCCCGAGAACAAGGGCGGAAGCCCGCATCGTTTTTACAAGTTCGTAGGGAGCCTCAAAAGTATGGGCCTTCCCTGAAATTTTTACTGCCTCATTTTTATAAGCAACGTTAAGACCAATACTTTTTAAAAGGGCAAGCATGGTCTTAATATCATTCAATGGAGGAATATTTCTTATCCGGCTTTCTCCATCAGCCAGGATGGATGACGCCAGAAGAGGAAGAGCGGCATTTTTGGAACCGCTTACCCTGACTTCACCCTGGAGCCGTTCTCCACCTTTAATTACGATTTTATCCAACGCTTTTTACTCCTTAAATATAAAGGCCCATAAAGCCGAAACCCTGACATGTCAACCGTCGGCAAACAGACCCTGTCAAAACCCGTCATATTAGTACAGGAGGGCTAAAACTGCAAGGTTTTTAAGAATTTCCCGCTTGCTACCGGCTATTCTTTGACAAAGTCCATAAGACTAAACTATACTGTGCCAAAAAAATATCTGGAGAATTTACTATGGAAGTTATCGATCTTATGGAAAAGGCTATCTTTTCAGACCAGTTTGCACCGCAAATACTTCGCATGACGCCCCAGTGCAAGGTCCCCCTCATTTGCATGGAGCCGGGCCAGCTAATTCCGCCCCACCCCAGTGGAACCGGTGTCTTTTACATTGTAAGCGGCAAAGGGGTAATGACTATTGAAGGAAAAGAGCTTGAAGTTCAGGCCGGCAATATGATTTTCATTGAACAGGGTGAATCGAGAGGGATCAGGGCCACTGAAACCATGATGGCCTTTGCCGTCCATATTAATTAAGCCCCGTCTCAAATAATTAGGAAGCCCGGAAATAACTTGAGGGAAAGTTATTTCCGGGCTTTTATTCTCTTCTTTTTTCAAGCACTTCCGCAGCCATCTCACTGAGGGGAGATTTTTTAAACTCAAGGTAAGCCCTATGCCCCCTGTGGGCAGAGTAGGTAAGAATTATAATGGCGGCAAAACCAACCAATACCGCCTTCATAGCCACTTTATATAGCCTGCCGCTTAAATGGCGGCGAATAAAAATCATCATAGCGACAGCTGCAATCAAGTAACAGCCAATAATGACCGGCGCTTTTGTTGCTCCACTTTCAGGATCCACAATCCAGCGCCACCAGAACTTTTCAACTTCCACCCTGGCAAGGTGGACAGTTTTTTTTACATCCCTGATTATTTGTTCTTTTTTAAAAAAATCAACGTCCTTTTCCTGCGCCAGGGCATCGTCTTTTATTATCCTGACACGGGACCTGAACTTTTCCGGAATGGTTGAGATATCATTGGTCAGATGAACAAGGCCTTTTTCATCTTTGTATTTATAGAAATCTGCAGCTGCTTCCCGGGAATAACTAAAAAAAACGAGCGCTGCCAAGAGCAGCAGGGAGACTTTTTTCATTGGGGCATTTCCTTTCGTGACGAATTTAACATGACTCCCCGGGCATGTCAATTTTAAGACGCTCCATTAACTAGTGTCCATCCGGAAACTATAATTAATTAAACCTTGTTTTCAATTCGGAAAAGAGGGATTTTTTGCAAGGTCGAGGAAATCAAGGGTTTGCGCCGAGTTGTACAACTGTACATGGCACAAGTAAAACCGAAGATTGACGCAGAGATTGCGAAAAAGCACCCTTGACCGATGAAAACTAACTATTTCCTTTAATTTTCTTGCTATCTTCCCGGTTTATTGATAAAAAAACAATCAAATCATTTTGTGTGTCCTTTATGCCTTAAATAATATATTCAGGAATAAGCCATGAGAAAAAATCTCTTTTCACAGATTTTATTCATTCCCTTTCTTGTCCTTTCAATCATACTTTCTTCACTTAATCTCTCCCCTGCTGCTCAAAATAACTCCCCCTGCTATGAAAAAAAAGGGATGAAAAGAACGCGCTATATGAAAAGCTACATTACTGCTTTTAAGAATAATAAAACAACACTCGGCCTTTCTCGGGAACAGGTTGACAAGCTGAATGAAATACTTAAGACCTGCGCCAGAACATGCCTTCAACTTAGCAGTGAAATTGAAACCGCTGAAAAAGCGCTTGAAGCGGTGCTTACAAATATTGACGACATGACGGACAAAAAAAATATAATCAAAAAAGTAAAAGAAGTCTATTCCCTGAAAGCCAAACTTGAACTTGCCCATTTTCAGCTTCTGGGAAAAGCTGACGATCTTCTCTCCGATGAACAGAAAGCCAAATTCAGGAAAATCCCCCGCCCTGCCTTCCCATAAAAACAGTCTTCATCCAACCCCTGCCATATAAGCAACACAGAGTGTTGCATTTGCAACACCCATTCAGCTAATATCATTATTTTGCTTTGACATCAACCTGTTACGCGTGATAGTATCTGCTTGATATGAAGCACACTTAATTTTTCGAGCCGGATTAAATTATGAACACTAAATGGCGCATAACCATTCTCGCATCCTTTATTCTCCTTATTACCCTTCTCCACAATATCAGCAGCATCGAGGGGCCTATATTTCTCAATATTTACCAGAGGCTCTACTATATTCCCATCGTTCTTGCAGCTTTCTGGTTCGGACTTAAGGGCGCGCTTATCACTTCCCTTATTTCCACTTTTCTCTATCCCCATCATGGTCATTATCACTGGCCTGACCGCCCTTTTTACACACTCAACCAATATGCGGAAATGATGATGTTTAATCTTATCGGTATTGTAACAGGCATCCTCTCGGACCTTGAAAAACGGCAGAGAAGAAAATATGAACAGGCAGCCATAGAACTTAAAACGGCCTACCAGCAGTTGCAGGACTCATTTGAACAGGTAAGAATGGCAGACAGGCTTTCCGCCCTGGGGCAGCTTTCAGCAGGCATGGCTCATGAAATAAGGAATCCCCTCGGCTCCATAAAAGGTGGAATAGAAATTATCGAGGATGGAATTGACGAGCATAGCAAAAAGTACGAATTCATCCAGATCATAAAAAAAGAGATTAACCGTCTTGACCGCAAAATTTCCGATTTTCTAAAATACGCCAAACCTGCATCTCCCGAAAGGCGGGGAAGCAATATAAACGGGCTTGTCAGCTCTGTAATAAGTCTCGTCGAAAAACGGGCCGAGCAGGAAGACATTCTCATCAGCACAAAACTGGCAGACAAGCTGCCTGATATTCTCATTGATTCGGAACAGATCAGACAGGCCCTTCTCAATATCGTCCTTAACGCCATTCAGTCCATTAAAGAGGAAGGGGAAATCGAAGTGGCAACGGGCCGGGAAAATGATTTGCTTTATATCTCCGTTTCAGATAACGGGAGCGGAATTGCCGAAGAAAATGTTGCCAGGCTCTTTGACCCCTTCTTTACAACCAAAGATGAAGGAACAGGCCTCGGGCTTTCTATCACCTTCCAGATCGTCAGGGCCCACGGAGGAGAGATTGAAGTAAAGCAAAAGGAATCCGGGGGAAGCGCATTTATAATAAAACTGCCATTTAAAGAGGTCAGCAATGCAATCTAAAAAGATACTTATCGTTGAAGATGATGACAGCCTGAGGCGCGTCCTGGAATACAATATGGCCGAAGAAGGGCATATTGTTATGTCGGCAACCAATGGAAAAGAGGGTCTGAAGATTTTTAGGGAAGAAGGGCCGGACCTGGTAATAACGGACCTGCAAATGCCCGGTATGGGAGGCATTGATTTTATCAGGGAGATGAGAAGCCTCTCGCCACAAGCCATGGTCATCGTTATTACTGCTTTCGGTGCCGTCGATACGGCTGTCGAATCCATGAAACTGGGCGCCTTTGAATATATTACCAAGCCTTTTAACAGGGCCGAACTCAAGATCACCGTGGAAAAGGCCCTGGAAGTCGGTGAACTCTTTGTTGAAAACAACTATCTCAGGGAAATGGTAAAAGAGAAATACAGTTTTGATAATATGATCGGCACCTCCCCCAGGGTTAATGAAATTTTCAGACTCTCATCACAGGTCGCCAAATCAGACGCCACCGTTCTTATCCTGGGAGAAAGCGGCACAGGCAAGGAACTTCTTGCCAGAGGGATACATCTTAACAGCCCGCGAAAAGACAGGCCCTTTATCACAATTAATTGCGGCGCCCTCCCTGAAAATCTTATTGAGTCCGAACTTTTCGGCCACAAAAAGGGCTCCTTTACGGGAGCCATAAGTGACAAGCAGGGGAAATTTGAAATGGCGGATAAGGGAACGCTCTTCCTTGACGAGATAGGGGAATTAAAACCTCACCTTCAGGTAAACCTTCTCAGGGTTCTCCAGGAAGGATTCCTGGACAAGGTGGGGGGAAACGAACCTGTTAAGGTAGATGTCCGCATTATTGCCGCCACGAACAGGGACCTTGAAAAAGAGGTAACCCGGGGCGGCTTCAGGGAAGACCTCTATTACCGGCTCTGCGTCGTGCCGCTGAAAATTCCGCCGCTTAGGGAAAGAAAAGACGATATTCCGCTCCTCGTTGATCACTTCCTTAGTCATTATTCGAAAAAAAGCAATATAGAAAAGATAAAAATCGACAAAAAGGCAATCAAGGTTCTCATTGATTATCACTGGCCCGGCAATGTAAGGGAACTTGAAAACCTGTTGGAAAGAATGGTCGTCATGAACCAGACAGGCATTATCACAACGGAAGACCTTCCCGACAGGTTGACATCAAGGCCCCAAAAGATCGGCAAGGTTCTTATTGATCTTCCCGATGACGGGTTAAGCATGGAAGATCTGGAAAAGCAACTTATCATCAAAGCCTTTGAAAAGTGTGAAAAAAACCAGAGCAAAACGGCAAGATACCTCGGCATTACCCGTAATACGCTCCTCTACAGGATGGACAAATTTGAAATAGACAGAGGCTGAAAACACACCACACATGCAGCTTATGAAATTCCTCTTTCAGGCTGCTTCTTTAAGGATGACAAGGGCTGCCATATGAAGTATAGGCCTGCTGCCATCAAAAGACGCTCAAATAAAGGCAAACCCGGGGCCGGCAGGGGAAGTTGCCGGCAGGGCAAATAAAATTTTCCAACCCTTCCAGGGTATAACATGAGCATCCCGGTATCCCCCCTTATTGCATGAATCAACTTTTCCCCATTCCAGGTAAAAATGATTATTGTTTTCCTACTTCTTATGCCGGGAAGCACTTAAAATTCATGAAGAAAAATACCGCCTTCCGCCTTAACAATTTTACCCGGAGATAGGCAGGAGGCTACAATTTCCGCCTTGAAAGGACTTTATTATTCCTTATATATGCCCGCCAAAATGACCATCGCTTCCCCTGTTTTTTTCCACCAAAAAGAACCTGACAATTCTCCTCCCAGCTTGCGCATTATTTTTCCTGTGCTAAACTTTAAAAAGAATAAGCAACCATTATCCGGGACCAATATGAATCATAATAAGTGGCACCGGGGAAGGGCCACGTCAACATTTGAAGGGTGAGAAAAAGAATGTTTATTAAAAGTGAAAAAGAGGGGAAAGGCAGCAAAGCCCTGCCCAAAGGATTAATAGAGAATATTTTTAAATCAATGCCAACCCCCTTCTACGTCATCGATGCGAATACTTACGATCTCATCATATCCAAGGCAGCGAAGAACTTTTATCCCTTCTCCACAAAGGAAAAGTGCCATTCATTTTTTCACAGCAAAGACCAGCCATGCCACTTCGATGGCGACCGGTGCCTTATCGAAGAAGTGAAAAGTTCTAAAAAGAGCCAAAAAAAAGAGCATTTTCATTATGACATTAAGGGAGCGCTCACATTCTATGAAATTAATGCCCACCCCATCTTTAATGAAAACAACGATGTGAGCCATGTCATTCTAAATTACTTCGATGTTACCGCCTTGAAACATTTCCAGGAAAGACTTTCCAAAAGTGAAGAAACTTACAGGACACTGGTTCAATCCATTCATGGCTATTTATACAGCATCAGGTATGCCGGCCTGGACAAACCCCAGGTATATCACAGTCCTCAATGTGAGCAGATTACAGGCTACAGCCCCGAAGAATACGCCAGGGACTCTCACCTATGGATAAAAATGGTTCACCCCGGAGACGTTGAGCTTGTGGCTGACTTTTTTTCAGATCTGATGAAAAAAGGAAAAAGCAAGCGCATTGAACATCGAATAATACATAAGAAGGGAAATATTATCTGGGTGCTCAACCAGTGTACTGTGACGACAAATGATATGGGAGAAACGGAACGGGCTGACGGCATCATACTGGATATTACGGAAAAGAAAAAAGCGGAAGACTCATTAAAGAACAGTGAAAAAATGCACCGCAACATTATTTCTACGACCATGGAAGGTTATTGCAGATTTAACTCAAACTACGAAATTACAGATACAAACGATGCAATCTGTAAAATGCTGGGCCATAAAAACAAAAAATTTATGGGGAAAAATATGTCCTGCCTGGTGCATGAGGACAAGCAAGGTTTCTTTCTGGAAAATATTACCCGAATTGAAAAAGAAGATCAGATCAATTTTGAAATTGATCTTAAAACCAGGAAAGGCGCTTCCATACCCACGATTATCAGCGCTACGGCTATAAGAAACCCGGAAAACAACTTTAGCTTCGGCTTTGCCTTCTTTACCGATATTTCAAAACGAAGAAGCGCAGAGAAAGCCCTCATAGAAGCCAAAGAAAAAGCGGAAGAAGCAACAGAAATAAAGGACAAGTTCGTATCGCTCGTCGCCCACGACCTGAAAGGGCCGCTTACTGCCATATGGGGGTATCTGCAAATCCTTTATGAAGACGCTGAGGATGATACCTCTACAAAAAAGTTCGTCGCTGAAGCCATGGCATCATGCCAGGATATGACAACGCTCATCAACGAAATTTTAAGTGTAAGCCGTCTCAAAACAGGCCATTTAACACCTCGAAAATCTTTTCTCGACGCAAAAAAACTGATGGAACAAGTGGTTCATAATTTTTCCAGCCATGCTGCAAAAAAAGGCGTTACACTGATCAATGCTATTGCAGAAAACAAGAGAATTTATGCTGATGAAAAACTCTTTTTCGAGGTAATCAGAAACCTCATCTCAAATGCAATAAAATTTTCCACTACGGGAGGCAGTATCACTGTTTTTATCCCTGGTTCGGAACCGGCAACGATTGCTGTTTCAGATACGGGCGTTGGAATGCCCTCTGATTATATAGCGCATATTTTCAAGTATGAAGAAAAGACATCAACAAAGGGAACGGCAGATGAATCGGGAACGGGCCTGGGTCTCCCCCTGGCAAAAGATATCATGCTGGCCCACGGCGGCGATCTGACTGCTGAAACAAACCCCGGCAAGGGGAGCACTTTTTATGCCAAACTTCCCGATGAGAAACCAAAGGTATTAGTCGTTGAAGACGAGGAGTTTATCGCACGCAGTATAGGCAAAATACTTTCACCTCTCAATGTTCAAATCGATATCGCCCTCAACGTTCCCGATGCGGAAAAAATTATATCGAAGACCCCGCCTCACCTTGTCCTCCTTGACATACTAATACCTGAAATCAACGGCTTCCAGCTATTGGAGGAAATCATGTCCCGTCCCGATACGAGAAATATTCCGGTAATAGTGATCACCGGTGACCCGGACATTGAAACAAAAAACAAATCCTTTCAAATGGGAGCAATTGATTTCATTGCCAAGCCCTTTCGAACAGAAGACATCCTGCCACGTGTCCGACGGTTTACCTGTTAAATGATGACAATAAATGTGTTGACTGTCCTTCCCTGGGGCACAACCGTTTTACAGGGATGAAGCCTTTACTCCATGAAAATAATCTTTTTTTTCAAATAATTATGAAGTTGCAGGAAAAAATTTGAAACCTTTGCTTTTAAGAAATAATTATTTTATAATTTTTTTAAATCTCTCTTATGCAAATATTTTCTGACACTCTATATCATTTTTCTGCGACCCTGGGCCGGAAGAGATTTTAAAAATGAATAGCACAAACATGGATAAAAAAAACACCATCCTTGTCGTCGATGACGAAGAGCGGAATGTAAGGCTCCTGGAGCACCTTTGCGGCAGCCTTGGCTTCAAGGTAATCATTGCAAGAAATGGTCACGAGGCGATTGAGCAGACCCGGTCCCAACTGCCCGACCTCATTCTTATGGATGTCATGATGCCCGTAATGAACGGCTTTGAAGCAATGAGCACACTTAAAAAAGAGGATCGCACGAGACAGATACCCGTTATTATGCTTACAGCCCTCGGCGATAAGAGGGACAGAATAACAGGCATAGAAAAAGGCGCCAATGACTACCTGACAAAACCTTTTGATACGGAAGAACTGGCGCTGCGCATTCGAAACAACCTGCAAATCAAGGAGTATCATGATTTTATAAACAATCATAATCAGCTCCTGGAGAAGGAAATCAGCAAAAGGATGCAGGAACTTAATAAAGCCTATGAAGAACTGGACAGCACTTACAACAAGGTCAAGGGAAGCTATATTGAAACAATTCAAAAGCTCAATATGGCAGCCGAATATAAGGATGAAGAAACGGGCACCCATATCAGAAGAATAAGCCTCTACACGAAAGAGCTTTCCATTGCGCTGGGAATGGATCAAAGTTTTATAGAAACAATTTATTATGCCTCCCCCATGCATGACATTGGAAAAGTGGGAATTCCTGACGGCATTTTATTGAAAGAGGGAAAACTTACGGAAGCAGAATGGACCGTCATGAAATCCCACACCACCATAGGAGCGAATATTTTGAGAGACTCACAATCTCCCTTCCTCAGAATGGCTGAAGAGATAGCGCAAACACATCATGAAAAATGGAACGGCACAGGATACCCCGATGGCCTGAAAGGTGAGGAAATCCCTTTATCGGGACGTATCACAAATATAGCCGACCAGTATGATGCGCTCCGAAGCAAAAGGCCTTACAAGCTTAATCTGCACCATGAAACCGTTATAAAAATAATCACTGAAGGAGACGGAAGGACCCGGCCCGATGATTTTGATCCCCAGGTGCTGGAAGCTTTTAAAAAATCGGGCAAAATATTCGATGAAATTTTCAACACTGAATGTGACGAATAATCATACCCCGGCAAGCGATTTCCTGCCTTTGTAATCAATTGCTTTTCTCTTCATTTGTCTCTATATTATAAACGGAAAAGTCTAATAGTATGTATGCGCTTTCAATAACCGACCTTATCAAGGTTTACCCTAACAATTTAACCGCCCTGAAGGGGATCTCTGTTAATGTGGAAAAAGGCGACTTCTTTGCCTTGCTCGGTCCAAATGGCGCGGGAAAATCAACGACCATCGGAATAATGTCGTGTCTCATTAACAAAACGAGCGGCAGTGTTCAAATATTTGGCCGCGAAATTGATAAAGAGAGCCACATTACCAAGACCTTCCTGGGCCTTGTTCCCCAGGAGTTCAATTTTAACGTTTTCGAAAAAGTATTCGACATTGTCGTCAATCAGGCCGGTTATTACGGAATCCCGCGCAAAAAAGCTTCCGAAAGGGCGGAATATTATTTAAAAAAACTCGATTTGTGGCATAAAAAAGAATCTCCCTCCCGTTTCCTTTCAGGTGGAATGAAACGAAAGCTCATGATTGCAAGGGCCCTTATCCATGAACCTAAACTCTTAATCCTTGATGAACCTACGGCCGGCGTTGATGTGGAAACAAGACGGGAAATGTGGAATTTTATGTCTCAACTGAATGAAAAGGGAACCACCATAATTCTTACAACGCACTACCTTGAAGAAGCTGAAAAACTCTGTAAAAATGTTGCCATCATCGATAAGGGCGCAATTATAGAAAATACGTCTGTCAAAAAACTGCTTTCCAGGCTGGAGAAAGAGACTTTTATACTCCACACAAAGGAGCCCGGTGAAAATATAAATAAAATTAAGGGCTATGAACTAAAGAGGCTGGACAGTACCTCTTTAAAAATCGAAATTTCCGGAGATCAGAGCATTAATGAGCTTATAATCGAACTCAACAAACAAAATATAGAAATTAAAAGTATGCGAAACATATCCGGCCGGCTTGAGGAACTCTTTTTGAATCTTGTAGGGAAAGCATGACGAAAAAAGAAAAACTTACGGCATTCAGGACAATCTTAAGAAAAGAGATCGTACGTTTTACCCGAATCTGGCCCCAGACCATCATCCCATCGATGATGATGATGGTCCTTTATTTTGTTATTTTCGGTAAATTTATCGGATCACAGATCAGTGATATCGATGGCCACAGCTACATGCAGTTTATCGTTCCCGGCCTCGTCATGATGGCCGTCATTACCAATTCATACTCCAATGTGGTTTCATCTTTTTTCAGCACCAAGTTTCACAAATCCGTCGAAGAGCTTATGGTCTCCCCTACCCCTGAATACATTATTATTCTGGGCTATATATTTGGAGGCGTATCAAGAGGTCTCATTGTTGGCGCCGGGGTCACCATGACGTCCTTTCTGTTTGTCCCCTTAAAACTTCATAATACCGGTTTTGTTCTCCTTTACATCATTCTCACATCTATTCTCTTTTCACTTGCCGGTTTTATGAACAGCATATTTGCAAAGAAGTTTGACGACATATCCATTGTGCCCACCTTTATCCTGACACCGCTCACATACCTGGGCGGCGTATTCTACTCTATAGACCTGCTGCCGCCATTCTGGCAGGGGCTTTCAACGCTCAATCCCATACTTTACATGGTCAACGGTTTCAGGTATGGTTTTCTTGGTATTTCAGATGTCAATGTTTTTTTCGGCTTAATTATATCAATGCTTTTCATTATCGCACTCTTTAGCTCAAACTTGTATCTAATGAAAAAAGGGGTGGGACTAAAAGAATAAGAAAAGGGGAATAGTTCAGTAAATCATAAGCGCTAACGAAAACTCTTTCGCTTTTTTTCCAGTTCCATATCGAGGTTTTTCAGCTTGTCAATAGTTTCATTGAGTTGATTAATGGTTTCTTCAAGCGCCTTGATTTTGCCTTCTTTTTTAGCAAGCGCTTCATCCTTACTCTTAAGGTTAACTTTTTCTATCTTGATTTGCTCAAGGCCTTCTGCTTTGGCGCCGTTTATTTCCCTTAAAAGGATGAGAAGGTTTTGAACTTCAAAGCTGCGGGAACCGGCAGGAACGAAGGAAATATACCTTTCCATCGCTTTAAGGGCCATTGCGTAATCTTTCTTTGGATTATTATAGCTCGAATAGAGGAAAGAGAGATAGAGGTATGAATCAGGTCTGAAAGTGGGGCTCTTTTCATCGGTCAACGCCGTTAGCCGGTTAATCTCCCCTTCATATCTATCGGAAGCCAGTCGGGCATAGTAATTGCCGTAGGAATTTTTCAAAACAACAGGGGCGCAACCTGCCGGAAAAAAAGAAAGGCTTATAATTAATGAAATTCCGGCCATGAGGTTAAACTTCATCTTTTTTCTTTTCTCTCTTTCTCGATAGTTTCACAATGTTTGAATCTGCCTTGTCCAGTTCTTCTTCTCCCTCTACTTTTACATCATTTTGCCTTCTCTGGTCAACTACATAAACACTTCCCGTTAGTGATTTAGCATATTCCTTAAGTTCTGCCGCTATTTCACCGAACTGAATATGGTTTTTGAGTTTCCTTGTAACATTGGTAACAACGGCAATGGAAATAGTGGCAAGTGGAAATTGTCTTTCATTTCCGTGACGGTCCAAACCTTCAATATAGCCTCTTTCCCTGTCTTGGGCATCGTAAAAAGAGGGGACCATCTTGTCAAAGGCTTCGATAATGTTTCTGCAAATATCTGTAAATTTATCAGGTGTGCTGATAATAACAAAATCATCGCCACCGATATGTCCGGCAAAATCTTCTTCATTTCCAAATTTTTGCACAAATTTATCGACAATGTCAGCTGTTTTGATGATCAGTTTATTACCCTTTGCATAACCGTAGTGGTCGTTATAAGCCTTAAAGCTGTCAAGATCGAGGAGACAAAAGGCAATAGGTTCATTCAATTTGATCCTTTTTTTCATAATATTCTCTATAGCAATCCCTCCGGGCATCCGTGTCAGCGGGCTCGTATCAATATACATCTCTTCCAGTTTTTTAAGCCGTTTCGCCATAGTCACAAAGGCATCCGACAATTCACCTATTTCATCCCTGTTTGTAATATCGGGAACATAGTCAAAGTTACCTTCAGAAATTTTTTCGGTGGCATCTTTCAGTTTATTTACGGCCCCTGAAATATTAACGGTCACAAACATTACCGCCAGCACGGAGATAAAAAAGCCCATGATACACAAAATGACGGATACCCTGAAGGCCACAGCGCCGATAGATCCCGTTGCTTCTGTTTTTTTTCTTTGATCGGACACGGCATCCGTTTCAACAAGCTTGATAAGAGTGATAATTTTTTCCTCTTTTTCCTTGGCCTTGCTATTAAACTGTTTCGCCTCTTCCGATGTGGGATCTTCCAGAGAATCAAGATCATTAATGAGGAATTTGTTATATTCATTATGTATTTTTTCAATTTCATCAAGAGGATACCCTCTATCCTCAGGAACAGCCCTGATCTTGTCGAGGTTTTCCCTAAACTCGCTGTTTCTCTCCCAGAAAGCCCGTAATATATCAGGGGTTTTTAAAATGGCGTACCGGCGCGCATAAAGCTCCTGTGAAAGCATGGCGTCGATCATATCCTTCGAGGCCTCGACGACAGGCACATCGGTCTCAAGTATACTTCTGTTCAGGTTGTTCAGCTTATTAAGGTTGGTAAGGGCAAAAAGAGAAATAACGACAAGAAGGGCCAGGAGAAAGAAATATCCAAGAAAGATTTTCCTGGCTATATTAACCTTAAGAAATAAATCGGATATAGAATTAATAATTTTCATTTTCTTAAAATTTTTTAGGCGGCCCCGGCTAACTATTTATGTTAAACAATATGGCCGGCATGCAAAAGAAAATAAAAAACTCTTTACTAAATGTATAGCACACATTTAGTAACCTGTAAAAAGAAACTTGGCTTATACTTTGATTTAGAATGCCGACATTTATTATAATCGTAAAAATGTCCGCCCTATTTAAGAAATCTAAAAGATTCCCCGTGGACATCGATAAAAAATCAAAAAAAATTATTCCATGAAAAAAATAAGCATAAAAAAAACAATAAATAATGAAGACCATGACAATATCTGTGATTTTCTTGTCGAGATGAGTGGTCTTTCCAAAATCAGGGTAAAAGGTGCCATGCAAAAAGGCGCTCTTCACGTGAAAAGAGACAAAGGCCCTTTTAAGAGAGTAAGAAGAGCCAAATCCAGGTTGGTCAAAGGACAGCGCATTGAATTTTATTATGATGAAACGCTTCTGGCAATAGAACCGCTTCAAGCCTCGCTTTTATATGATCTCACTGATTTCAGCGCCTGGTTTAAGCCGCCGGGCATGCTGACGCAGGGAACAAAATATGGAGACCACTGTTCTCTCATAAGGTTTATCGAACACTTCTTTAAGCCGTCAAGGGAAGTTTACCCCCTTCACCGTCTCGACAGGGAAGCGTCAGGAATCGTCCTTGCAGCTCACAATAAAAAAGCCGCATCAAAGCTGTCATATCTTTTCCGGAAAAACGCTATTGGCAAAAGTTATAAAATTGAAGTAGCGGGCCGCCCTGAAAACGAAGGCATTATCGATAGTCCCCTTGACGGGAAAAAGGCATTAACGAGCTATCAAGTAATTGACAATGATAATGAGAAGGGAACATCAACCCTTTTGGTCACTATTGAAACAGGACGTTTTCACCAGATCAGGCGTCATTTCAACGGGATTGGTCATCCCGTCATGG
>Ga0224514_10000082_pt1 | contig 35410 bp, 30 predicted proteins | sample SF_May12_sed_USG_3_FD_169107 | JGI IMG/M metagenome (GOLD analysis project Ga0224514, IMG submission 169107) | Sediment microbial communities from San Francisco Bay, California, United States - SF_May12_sed_USGS_24 | ecosystem: Environmental > Aquatic > Marine > Sediment | place: USA... | reverse complement strand
TGGTAAGGTTGTTTTGAGGAATGTTATCGGTGATAAAGAGCTATATGGCACAACAATCGATAATATTCCTGCAGGAAGCCATAAAATACTGGTTAAAGCCGTTTATTCCGGATCAGGGTACGGGATTTTTGATTATCATCAGAATTATAAGTATCCCCTTAAAAGTGAGACTGAGGTTAAGGTCAGGGATGGGCGCGTTACCAGCCTTAAAATAATATTCAATGATAATGATGGATTTCTTGCAGAACTCGAAAAACGACCTTTTATCAGTTATGAAACAGGACAAACAGCCGTTACTGTCAGTGAAGCCGAGAAATATATTCGTGAGAAGGAAAAAAAGATAGATGACGGAAAAGCAAAGGTAAAAGCCGGGCATATAGAAAAGGTTTTAGTTGAAAAAGGTGTGCATGAGGTTAAAGTGAATGTTGTGGGTGATGGTTTTTTTGAGGAAATAAGTACCAGCAGAATAGATAAACCGGAAAGGATTGTAATCGATATTGCCGGTGTTAAAGAACTGCTTGATATCGATAAGGTAGTTGTTAAAAGTCCCCTCCTGGACAGAGTAAGAGTAGGGCAGCATCCTCATATGTCAAGAGTTGTTCTCGATATTCCACATAAGAAAAAAGTAGATTATAACGTTGAGAAAATCTCCCGGGGCTTGATTGTTAGTGTTTTTGATGATAGACCTAAAGATAAGGAGCCGGTAAAAAGTGATTTGAAAGGTAAGCACAGCTGGAACCTGACCGATGTTTATGTTGAAAAAAAGGATAAGAGGGTTGAAATTCTCTATGCAGGAATGGGTAAGCGGGGCGCTTATGAAGGAAAGCGGTTTGAAAAGCCGGACAGGATTGTTGTTGATATTAAAGCAGCCAGGGAGAGCATCCGGACAAATACGATTAATGTCAATAGTTCGCTTTTAAATTCTGTGCGTATCGGGCAACACCCGGGAGGACTTCGTCTTGTTATGGATGTTCCCGAAAAGATCGATGCGGCATATGAAATAAGAGAAGTAAAAAAGGGTCTGCTGGTGATCATTTCCGAGAATAAAAAGAGTGTGGCCCTGCCGGTAAAAATGAAAAAAACCGAGAGTCCTGTCGGGCAATTGAAAGAAATATCCGTTGAAAAGGGAAGTGTTGAGGTAGAGATCGCAATAAAGGGGAAGGGACCCTTCAGCAAGTATGATGTGAAAAAACTAGGAAAGCCCGATAGAATCGTCGTTGACCTTCCGGGAATTAAAGAAGATCTGAAAACAGATGAAATTGACGTTGATTCATCAGTAGTTAAAAAAATTCGTGTTCATTATGAGGCCGGTGTAACGAGGATTGTTATTGATCTTGAAGAAGGGATAAACATGGATTACGATTTAGTGCCTGTCAAAGGTGGATTAGTTATATCGGTTTTTAAAAAGGACTAATACTTCTTCAAAGTGATAAATCTGATTAAGGAGGTAATGGCCATGTTTGTCAACAGGAAATCGGTAATTATTACGGTGCTCACATTACTTATTGCCCTTCACGCAGGGTCCGGCAAATCTTTTGCGGCAGAAGAGATTGCCAGCTTTTCCAATGTAAAGGGAGAGGTAAGGATCAAGAGTCCTTACCGCGCAAAAGGTAAGTGGCTAAGAGTCAAGAAACCTGGAGTAACGCTTTTTAATGGAGATGAAATTAAAACACTTGCCGGGAGTGCAGAGTTGACATTTAATGATGGAAGCCTCATGAAAATTAGCGAGAACTCATCACTTTCAATTGAAGAGAGACCCACCAGGAAGAAACTCTTCGGATTTATAGATTTGTCTTATATGAACAGAAATATAAAGGTGTCTTTTGGCAAGCTTTGGGCCAATGTAAGAAAAGTGAGAGGGATGTGGACCTCTTTTGAATCGAAAGTGGCCGTCGCAGGCATTAGAGGGACGACTGTTTCCATGTATGTCGATTCTCGCGGAGACATGCAATTTTCCAATGAAGAAGGAGAGGTAGAGATTTCAAAGCATGATGGATCCTTTACCGTGAAAATGGATAGAGGAAAAAATGTCTGGATTAAAGGGGAAGAGGGGGATAAAACGCTTGTTCAGAGTGTAAATGGCGACATGGGTATTTATACAGATAATGTTACTATTCAGCTTGGTCATAAAAATGCTATTATATTGGGAATTTCCGGGGATGAGACTACTGTAGATACGCCGGATTTTAATGAAAGTTCTGTAGCCCTTATTGCAAACGCAGCTAATATCAATCTCGATGGCGGAGAATCAGTAAATATAGCAACGGATGTTGTTAAAAATGAAACAAAGATTTTTGTGCCCGGGAGCAGCACCGGTGATATAGGGGTTAAAATTACAGCCACGACTGTAACGCTTGATCCCGGAGAAGGCATTGTGATTCAGATGGATGAAGTTAATGAAACAGCTGCTATAAGCATATTGCAATCAAAAGATGGTGTATATATTTTTAATGAAGATGGCAGGACTTACAATTTAGGTCCGGAAGACAGGATGGAGGTCCGAACCTGGGATTATACGCCGGAAAAAGTTGAGCCTCAATACGACCCCATCGTGCCGCCGCCACCTGTTGAAGCCGGGCCCGCAAGTCCTGTGGGGCCATAAATATTTGGAGCGTTTTTTGAGTTTTAAAAAAAAAAATATCACTCTTTTTATTGTTTTTTTTGCAGTAATAATTATGGGTTTGTCAGTAAACTCAGAGGCTGCGGGAAATATCCATTATGGCGGCACGGAACTTCATCCTGCCATATCTCTGGCCTACAGGTATGATGACAATGTTTATCTTACGGATGTGAATGAAAGTGATGACAGTATTTACATTATATCTCCCTCTATAGAAGTAAAACGCAGCCATGATGAACGGGTTTATTCTTTGGAGTACAGCGCCGATATTTACAGATACGCTAGTGAAACAAAGGAAGATAAAGAGACCCATACAGGGACTGCTTTTATCAATACACGCTTCCCCGGCGGCTTGAAGCTCATGCTCAGAGACAGCTATGTGAAGACAGCCGATCCGGCATCCTCTGAATCGACCGATATGGATGAAAGAACTCAAAATCTGTTGCAGCTTGCCCTTGGATCAAATATTTTTGACAGGCTTTCATTCAGCCTGAAATACAGCAATACACTGCATGATTATGAAGAGGAGACTAACAAGGCATACCTTGAAGCATATGACAGGAAGGAAGAACTTTATGGCGGTGAATTTACCCTGAGGCTCCTTCCTAAAACATCATTCTTCCTGGAATACAGCAGGGGAAATATAGAATATGATAAGGTCATTGCCGCTGATATAAGAGATTCACAATCTGACTATGTATCTTTAGGAGTGAAAGGCCAGCTAACATCAAAGTCCAGCCTTAATTTATCTGTTGGCTACACTAACCGTGACTACGAGGCAACCGATAGGGAAGATGTTAATACCGTTATTGCGGCGCTTGGCTTTAATTATCAATACTCCAGTTATACAAGGATATTATTAACAGGGAAGAGACATATTACGGAATCTTTCTTTAGCAGTGGAACTGACCGTTATTATTATTATACGGACAACACAATATCGCTTGGCCTTCCCTTGAGAATATCAACTAAAATTTCATCAATTTTCAATGTTTCATATGGTATCAATGAATATCATAAGGCTGCTTCAGGGGGAGAAAGAACCGACTATTTATATGGTGCAGGGCTAAACATTAATTACAATATAAGGCCATGGCTTTATGTCGGCGCCGGTTATCATTACAGAGAGCGAAATTCAGACATTGATGCTGAAGATTACCAAAACAATCAATACACAGCGAATGTGACGGTTGAATTTTAAGTAAATGAACTTTCCCTCAAAATGGTTTTACAGGAAACCTTATTATCCTTTATTCTGTTTTTATATATTCTTCTCTCTCCTGACAATTACGAGTTTCATAAATAATACTTTCGCTGAAGATTACTACATCGGGGCGGAAGATCTTTTGCAAATCAACGTGTATGAACAGCCGGATTTGTCTTCTGTGCTGAAAGTCAGTTCTCACGGCAATATATCATTCCCGTTGCTGGGAAGAATTAAAGCCGAGGGATTTTCTATTACGGAGCTTGAGAAAGAGATAGAGAGAAGGCTGGCAGATGGTTACCTCATCAACCCGCAGGTCACCATTTTAATCAAGGAATACAGAAGCCGAAAAATTTATGTCCTCGGGGGAGTAGCGAAGCCGGGTATCTATGAACTGAGAAAATCGATTACATTGCTGGAAGTCATCTCCAGAGCGGGTGGACTTCTAAGCGATGCCGCCCAGCACGCCATTATATCACAATCAGGAAGCAATAAGGGGAATACTGTATCAGATAAAGAGCCCATTAAAATAGATTTAAAGCGTCTCCTCGATGAAGGTGATACTAAACTGAACATAGAAATTAATGATGGCGATGTTATCCAGATTCCGGACCCTAATACATATTTTGTTTTCGGGGAGATTAAGAACCCGGGTTCCTATACGCTGGAAAAGGATATTTCTATTTTGCAGGCAATTACAAGGGCCGGTGGCTTTACAAAAATTGCCGCTCCGTCGAGGACCAAAATAATCAGGGGAAAGGCAGGAAAAGAGGAAACCATTCATGTGGATATTTCTAAAATTATAAAGGGTGACAAACAACTGGATACTGCATTAATGGCCGATGATATTATCGTTGTGCCGGAAAGTTTTTTCTAAATAATGGAAGAAGTAACAGAAAAAGAACTGAATATTAAAGACTATATCAGGATTGTCAGAAAAAGATTATGGCTTGTTGCGGCTATTTTAATCATTGCCGTAACAATTGCCGCCGTCAAAGCTTTTTCTATAATACCTATCTACCAGGCTTCCGTTAAAATCCTTATTGAAAGAGAAAATCCCAATATTTTGTCCTTTCAGGACGTGATGAATATTGATGCGTCTTCGTCAGACTATTACGCGACACAAGCCGGGATAATCAGCAGTCGGAGACTTGCCAGAAAGGTATTTGACGCATCGCCCTTAAATAAACTGAAAAAGTTTGAGGGTGTATTATACCCTGAGTCTGTTTTATTAAATATGCTTACGGTGAACCCTGAACGGGGAAGCCGCTTTGTGCATCTTTCCATTAAAGGGCCCGATCCTGAAGAAGCAGCCGACCTGGCCAACCTTTGGGCAGACACCTATGTTGAACAAAATCTGACCGAGAAAATCAATGCATCCTCTCAGGCGACTATATGGCTGTCAGAGCAGGTAAAAGAATTGCAGGAAAAAGTTACAAGTTCTGAATTTGCCCTGCAGGAATATAAGGAAAAGCATAATATAATTTCATTAGAGGAAAGACAAAATATTGTCGTGCAAAAATTGTCTGAATTAAATTCAGCCTTAATAAAGGCAAATATGTCCAGATTGAAGCGGGAAGCAAAATACGGGCAATTAAATGAGTTGATGACCAAAAATAGCTGGGAGGCATTAACCAATCTTGTTGACAGTCCCCAGGTTAATACTTTAAATGCGAGCCTTCTCGATATGAAGAGAGAGAGGGCGGAATTGTCAGGAACCTATGGGAAGAAACATCCCAAAATGGCAAGTATTATCTCTCAAATTAAGACATTAGAGGCCATTATAGCGGAAGAAGTCAGGAAGTTTGTCAGGAAAACAAAAGATGATTATGAAATTGCCAAACTGGAAGAGGTTACTCTTAGAAAGTCTCTTGATGAACAAAAGCGGGAAGCGCTGGCTTTAAACAAGAAAGCAATAAAGTATAATGTGTTAAAAAGAGAGTCAGAAGGGAACCGAAAGCTTTTTGACGTTCTTTTAAATCGATTAAAAGAAACCAGTCTGACAGAAGGAATGGAATTTAACAATATCAGGATAGTTGATTATGCTCAAAGACCGGGAAAACCGGTTTATCCCAATAAAAGAAAAATGATATTAATGGGTGTTCTCATTGGATTATTTGGCGGTATAAGTCTCACGCTTTTTCTGGAGTTTCTTGATGACAGAATCAAGAGTGAAAGTGATGTGGAGCGATATTTAGGGATACCATTTCTCGGAACCATACCGGCTATTTTCGGTAAAGAACAGGAGAACCTGTATCTGATCACCGATAAAATGCCCAAATCAATGATATCGGAAGCTTTTAGAGGCCTTAGAACTTCAGTATTATTTTCTTCTTCAGATAAAGAGATTAAAACCATTATGGTAACCAGCGGCGGTCCCGGTGAAGGGAAGACAACGGCTGCTATTAATCTGGCTGTAACCATGTCTCATGAAGGGAAGAGATCATTGCTTATCGATTGTGACCTTAGAAGGCCCACGCTCCAAAAGGTATTCAATTTAAAAGGTTCAGGCGGACTCAGTAATATACTGGTAGATCATGATCTTTCCATCAATGCCGTTATTAATGAAACAGGAATTGAAAACCTTGGGATAATAACCTGTGGTCCAATTCCACCTAATCCCTCAGAACTTCTTGGCTCCAGGAGAATGCAGGAGATAATATCAATTCTGGAGAAGGACTATGACAGGATAATTTTCGACTCGCCTCCTTCCATTTCACTGGCTGATGCGGCAGTTCTTGGAAGGGCTGTAGATGGTGTCGTACTGGTTGTTGATACAAAGAGTACGGCAAGGGGAAAGGCCCAGAAAAGTATTAAGGCCCTTTCTGAAGTTGGAGCCAATATGATTGGCGTTGCGCTAAATAGGGTTAATACCCGGGAAGATGGCTATTACGGTTATTATTACTATAATTATAATTATGGCAACGAAAAGGAATGATAGATATTCACAGCCATTTGCTGCCGGCAGTTGATGATGGCGCAGATGACATTGAAGAAACCATAGCGCTTGCCATGGCTGCCACCGAGGCCGGTACGGAGATAATGGTGGCTACGCCTCATACTTTAAATGGAGTTTATAGAAATAGTCGCCCGAATATTCTCAGGCAAGTCAAAAGCGTAGGGGAGATAATCGGTGAAAAGAAGATACCTTTAAAAATCCTGCCCGGCGCCGACGTTGCCTTAACGCCGGAGCTTATTCCCTGTCTCGAATCGGGGGATTTAATGACTATTAATGATGCAGGCAAGTATATTCTGGTGGAACTTCCGCCCTATTATGATCCTGAAAAAATCCATAAAATTATTTTCCACCTGCAGGTCAATGGTATAACGCCGATAATTACTCATCCCGAGAGAGATGCTCTCATATTGAAAAATCCGGATATTCTGCGTGCATTGATTGATAGAGGCTGTCTTTCCCAAATTACGGCAATGAGTATAACCGGTGGTTTTGGACGCACTGTTGAAGTATTTTCAAAACGCCTTATAGAATGCAGTCTCGTTCATATTATTGCTTCTGATTGTCACTCTATCGATAAGCGGGGGCCTTCCATGCAAGGCGCCTATCAGATTGTTTCAGCATTGAGTGGATATGAGAATGCTCAAAATATGGCTGTCCATCGTCCCCAGGCTGTTGTCGATGGCGCTGCCATAGATATACCTCCCTATAAAAGTGTAAATAAAAAAAGAAGCGGATGGTTTTGGAGAAAGTTTATCGATCGATAATATTGCTTCTTATTCCCTTTCTGGCTCTTTCTTTTGGAGGCATTCAAAAGTGGAGCATGATAGTGATGGAACTGGTTGTTTTTACTCTTTTTCTCCTTTGGGGAATGGAGCGTTTATTTAAAAAAAAATACCTGCAGGCAAATCAACATAAGTCTTTTCCTTTGTATGTTTTTCTTTTACCTTTTATTATTATTCCTTTAATACAACTTCTGCCCATAGGTTCATCGCTTCTTCAAATAATTTCCCCCGCCCTGTTTCTTATTAAAGAAAAGGCGGCCATACCGGACAGTTTAGACTTTCCTTCATTTATCAGCGTTAACCCTTTCAGTACACAGTCATCACTTAAACTGCTTATTACATGCTTTTTGATTTTTATAATAAGCGCCGCCTTGTTTAAGAGAAAAGCGCACTTGAAAAGGGCCATATTCTTTTTAACGGCTCTTTCTTTCATTATTTCTCTCTTCGGTATTATTCAGTATTTTTCCTGGAATGGGAAGCTTTACTGGTTAAGGCCATTGAAGGCAGGTGCTCCCTTTGGTCCCTTTGTAAATCATAATCACTTTGCATCATTCACAAATATGGCGATGTTGCCTTTATTATCACTCCTGCTATTTCAGTATGGCAATGGAATCAAAAAGAATATGGTTAATAGGGGGGAAACCATTATTTTAGTTTTTTCTTTGTCTCTCTCCCTTTTTGCACTTCTCCTTTGCGGGTCAAGGGGCGGTCTTGTAAGCTTATTGCTTGCCATAATATTGCAGGTCTTTATCCTCTGGAGGGAGGGAGAATATAAAAGGAAAATATTTCTTTTTTCACTTATTGGCAGCTTTGTTTGCGCTCTCTTTATTTTAGTCGGTTCCAGGTCTGTTTTAGAAACTATTTCCAGTCTTTACAGGGTGAGTGAAGATCCCTCTTTCCATTATAGGCTGAAGGGATGGAGGGCATCATTGGATATTGTCAGCGATTATCCCCTCCTGGGCACAGGCCTGGGCACGTATAAGGATATTTTTCCTCTTTACAGACCCTTTGATATGGAAAAGACTTTTCATTATGCCCATAATGAATATATTCAGCTGCTTGCTGAAACGGGTATTATCGGTTTTTTTCTTCTTTTAGTCCCTTTCCTGATTTTACTGCTTAAGAATAATCCCATAAAAGTTAATATAAGGGACAGGGAAAAAAGGTATCTCCAGGCCGGTATTTATTCGGCCATTGTTGCCCTGCTGATTCATAACACCGTCGAATTTAATATGAGAATACCGTCTAATGCCTATCTTTTTTCTTTTCTTTGTGGTCTTTATCTGTCAACGGCTAAAAAGCGCTTCTTCTTTGGAAAAGAACATTACCTTATCATGACAATGGTAACCGCATTATTTCTTTCTATGACTTTCCTGGAGGGTATACGCTTTTTTAATTATACAAATAATAGTGATGCTGCCGTAAGAGAGAGAAATGAAGAAGGTTTTCTGCGGTTCACTAATGACCCTGACCTTCTTTTCAAAAGGAGCCAATATTTATTGCGGGAAAATGAAGTAAACAGGGCTATCGATGTTCTTGATCAAGCCATTATCTCTGCCCCGCTTAGAGCACACTATTGGGCGCTCATGTCCTATATGAAGGAACTTGTGCGGAATAAGGATGAATCTATGCGCGCCTTAAAGATGGCTGCCGCATTAGATCCCGTAAGACCATCATATGCCTTAAAAGTGGCGAGAGCAGCGAGTGGAGAAGAGACTTTTAATAATTCAGTAAAACAATTAAAGAAAATTGCCTTAAGAAGAAGTGACCGGTTCTATGCCATCGTCGAATTGTTAATTGATAATAATATAGATAGCCATGAAATTATGGAGATGGCGCTTGATAGCAAAAGCAGTATAACAATAGCCCGTTTATTAAGTAATAAAGGTGATGATAAAGGCGCTCGGCTGGCATATAGCAAAGCGATTCAATTAGAACCGGAAAATGAGAGATATATTGATTTGTACGCTCATTATTTGATGAAGATGAAGGACTTTGACTCACTTCTTAAGAGGGACCGTCTAAATAAGAATAAGCTTCCGGAAAGGTTCATTTATTGGCAGAGCAGGGTATTGCTGGAATTGGGGGATAAAGAGGCTGCTATTGCTTTGCTTAATAATATCATTTCTGTGGGGAAGGACCGCCTGAAAAAATATGGTGAGGAAGTTGCTCAGTTGTACCTGCAAAATAAAGATCATTCAAAGGCAATTGAAGTCGCTGAAAAGGTTTTACAGGTAAACAGCAGAAGTGTCAGGTCATTTCATATTCTGGGCGCTGCTTATGAAGAAACAGGCAGACCGCTGGAGGCAATTAACAGTTACCGAAGGTTGTCCGTTATCGCTCCTGCTGACTTTAATGTTCATTATAAACTGGCGAATCTTTATGAAAAAGAGGGTATAGAAAAGATGGCCATTAAGGAATATGAAACCTGTCTTGATATTAAGCCGGGAAACATAAAGACACGGCTTAAACTGGGGATTTATTTGTCTTACTTGGAAAAGATAGCGAAGCATTCAGGCAATACCAGACCGTATTGACTCTTGATCCTGCCAACTCTGCGGTAATTTCAAGACTTGAAAAAATGAACAGGAATTAAGAAATTTTCAGGCTTTTCTTTACCTCGCTTTCACTAATACCTTTCACCATTAAAACTTTGCTCCTCGATTTGTCTCCTGACAGGATAAGAATGTCAGATTTTGCAAGGGAAAGCTTTTTAGCAAGAAATTTAACTAAAAGTTCGTTAGCGGCGCCACCGACGGGAGGTGAAGTGAGCTTTACTTTTAATTTATTGTTAAAGAAACCTGAAATTGCATTTTTTGAAGCTCTTGGTTGTACATATATGCTTAATTTAACAGAATTATTTTTTTCATTAATCCACGTCATTGTTGCAGAAACTTAATAGCCTAAACGACTAAAGTCAGTCTTCAAGCAGCTTTTCCAGTCTCTCAAGATCATTGATTACCTTCCATGTTCCACCACCATCGGTGACCCGCTTTTCCCAATAAGTAAGACGATCCAGGTATTCTCTCGGATCTATCTGGTCTGAACTAAGCTTGGTCACATTGAGGGCAACAACCCGATAACCACCTAGCTGAATTGGGAAGTCCCTTACATGACCTTTTTTAATTTCTTCCTTAAGATCGGAAAATATAAGAATAGTTTTTTTACCGGAGCCGGCTTCATTGAGGTATTCAACGGCCTGAAGCATACCACCTGAAATGTCCGTATAGGCGCTTCCTTTTACTCTCTTTGCAAAATTATCCAGCTTTTGACGGAACTTCCGTTTCTGTTCATTGGCGACAGAGGGTCTTGTATCAAAGGTTCCTTTGGCAACGATATCTTTCTCGCTAAAACTGGCGCTATCTACTCTTGCCACCGCCAGAGTATCTCCAGGCTGTAAAGTTGCGAGCAGATAATTAATAATTGACTGCGCTTTTTTTATTTGCTGGGTATAGGTTCCGGAAGTATCCATCAACATGTATACACCTCTTGTGTGACTTGTCGTATCAGCACAACCGGCAAGAAATAAAACTAAAAGCGCATACCTGATTATATTTTTTTTCATGCTATTTTCTCCTCCTTAACAGGTTTAACAGTTTTGATTTTACCTTCGCTTTTGCCATCTTTTTTTAACAGTCCTTCAATCCATAAAGGCGCAAATATGAATAGATCATACACTCTTATGAGCATTTCACCCAGCGATCTTGAAATGTTGCCCGTCAACCTCAGAATATATGCAATAGATCTTAGCATTCCCACAACAGCAACGCCGAGGACGGTTCTCGATGAATGAACAAATGATTCAAGAGGAATGGCAATAAATGCCAGGGCAAAAGGCAAGATGAAACCCATTATCATTTGTCCTACCGTGGGAATCCAGTTGCCTGACTGTTCCGGTGATACAGTCACCTCTGCCAGAGATTGTCTGAGCGCCTGCATATCGGCTGCTATCATGTCGCGCATATAGGCAAGAGAAGATTCAATTCCAGCCAGGATAAAGAGTATAGAAAAGGTAATCCATATCATTTTGTGACGCATCTTGTCATCCATAGCGCCGATAATCGGAAAAAGTTTGGTTATATGAAGAGATTCCATAAGAAATAGACCCATTGCAGCCTCAACGAGAATAATGACCATGGCTGCAACATTTGAAGTTTTAAAAGGCCCTATGTAGCTTCCGCCACCAACCATTTCAGACATGGGCAGCGCAATGAGATTAAAATTAATAACGGCGCCGCCAATAGCGATTAACATAACAAGACCTGCGATAAAAAATTGAGTAAGTGATGATGAAGAGAGCATGCGTACCGCTTTTTCGGAGCCTTTTCTAATATTTTCATAAAAATCCATTTTTGCGTCAATTACTTTTGCCCTCTCCAGGATGCTGGCAATTGTTTTATCGACTTCTGAAAGCGTGTTAGACATTTGCCGCCAGAATGGCATCATCTTTTTTAAAAGGGAATGTCTCTCTGCGCAGGCCTTTCTATAATCCGACAGAACATTTTTATATTGTTTTTCGATAGACTGGTTTATCGCCCCCAACATATTTGAAATGAGAGTGTCGCCTGATGGAGGAATTTTAGCGACCGCTTCAACGGCATGTACCCAGCCTGGCGGTGCAGGAGGCGCGTCAGCACTTTTAGAATAATCCTCCTCTATTTTTGCGATTTGTGTTTTCAGTGCCTGCTGAAGGGTCGGGTAGCCGCTAAGATCACGCCTGACGACGGCTTCTACTCTATGAAATTCTCTCTCGATCACCCGCTCTACAGCTTCTTCACCCACTGACAACAGAACTTCCCTATTTCGTGAGGCCATCCTTTTTTCAGCCAACATTGTCGATCTTGCCGAAAGGCGTAACGCTTTATGGGCCATGTGGAAAATGGATTTAATCAATTCGTGGGCCGGCTTTCTGGCAATATACAAGAGAATAACGGATATAATCAGAATCAAAATGATGGTGAGCACAGGATTACCCGAGTAAAGTATAGATATTTTATCCATTGATAACCTCCTTTGTGTTATAGGTTGAGCGTGTCATATTTATTATTTTGACAAGCTTTAAACCAAATTTCATATTTTTTCATCATATCTTCCGCAACGGCTTGAGAATCAAGGTTCAGATGATCTGCATAGCTTACGATAAACCCTTTGAGATAGACTTTTTGAGGTAATGAACTAAAATCCTCCTCCTCTATACTTTGTAAATATCTTCTGCTGATATTGGTACATTGGGCTACTTTTTTTAAGTCAAGGCCGTGCAGTTCCCTAATGTGTCTGAGTGATTCTCCTGAATAGGATTCAAGCTGTGAAATATATGCATTCAGGGCCTCTTGTGTTTTATAATCGAGAGGCTCTTTATGCATACATTCTTTTTGTTTCTCAGCTTCAAAGCTTTTTAAAATTTTCTGATAGGCCATCTCTATATCCCCAAGGATTTCCTTACGGTTATTTTCATTAAACTCTTCCTGTATGGATGAAACAACGAGAGAGTTACCTGAATAAAGTGTTTTAAGGTAAGTATAGGCATTTCTTATTTCAGGAATAGACGCATTTATGTCTATTTCTAAAAAATCGAAGTATTTTTTAAGGTCTTTTCTATCCATAAAAATATTCCACTCAATTAATATTTACCAGATAGTCGGTCATTTTTTTAATTTCTTTTGCACTTGCTGCTGAAGGGTGAGTTCTTAACAATAGTTGTTTTTTTCTGATGCAGTTCCAGACAATATCATCATATTCGATATACCCCAGATAGTTTGATTTTATTCCAAGGTACTTTAGCAGCACACTTTTAATAGAATTACCTACTAATATATCTTCATCATACCTGGCCTGATTGACTACAACATTAATTGTAAAGTTATTGAGAACGCCGTTAATTATTTCCTTGTATTCATAAGATGCTTTTCCGAGATAGTCAATGAGTTGCCTTAAATTATTTATATTTTTCTCATTTCTATCGCTCCACATGTTAAGGAAAATATGCTTTAAACCGGCTTCGGCAAATGATGCTTTTAATTTTCTGAAAAAAACGCTTTTTACAAATTGATACATATTCTCGATAGAAGTAATTTCAGGAACAATAACGACAATCATTTTATCTGCAAGGAGAAAGGTATCAATAGCTGTATAATGTGAACCTGCGCCAAGGTCAATAAGCACATGGTCTGACGCTATCTGTTTTATGTGTCTGAATAGTTTGAGCTTTTGCGTGTATTTAATCTTGTCCGAGTCGAGTGAGTTGATATCACCGGTTACGAGACCGAATTTCCCTTTCCCACTTCTATAATACCCTATGATCTCTTCAAGAGAAAGTCCCTTTTCAAAAAAATCACTAAGTGAATATTGAGGTTTATTCACACCAAGAAATGAATGCAGGTTTGCTCCTCCGAGATCTGCATCGATGAGGACAACCTTTTTTCCTGTAGATGACAAATAGGAAGCAATGTTGCTTGTGAGAAAACTTTTGCCTGTTCCACCTTTTCCACCGCCAACAGCCCATATTTCACATTTAGGGGTGGCAGGTCTTTTAGTGATTATTCTTTCACGCGCTAAATCCATAGTTACTCTAGTGCTAAAGGTTATGTATGAAAGTTTACATTAAAAAGTAATCAAAAAAAAGCCGCCAGAGAAAAAATCTCTGGCGGCCCGGCTGACATGATCATCGATGCAAATATGTTCGAAGTCCCGAAGCTCTGCGTCTCCAGGTTTCCCTGGATTTGCTCTGAGCAGAGTTGCTTTGTCTTTTCTGTTTTTTGAGATCCTTCTATTATCATAGCAAAAAACATACCTTCCATAGAATATGGCGCCTGATTCACTAACTACCTGTATTTACGATATATTTAGTTTGCTCCCTTAAAGCTCTGTCATTTTGCCTGCTATGAGTATCCTGAAAAAAATGCTAAATAAATATGAAAATATGAAAAAAGTTTACAATTTAAATCAATTAATTAAAAGAAAATTTTTTAAAAGATCTTTACCTACAGTGGTTAAGATAGATTCAGGGTGAAACTGAATGCCTGATATATTATATTCTTTATGCCTGAATCCCATAATTTCTCCATCATCGGTGCGGGCGGAAACTTCCAGGCACTGAGGAAGAGATGTTGAGTCTACAGACAGAGAGTGGTATCGTGTTGCCTCAAAAGGGTTGGCAATGTTATTAAAAATTCCTTTACCATCATGAGTAATGATTGATGTCTTGCCATGCATTAACTCTTTGGCTTTTATGATCTTACCGCCAAAGGCAGCGCCAATGGCTTCATGCCCGAGACAGACGCCGAGAATAGGAACTTGCTCAGCAAAGGCCAGGATGGTTTCAACAGAAATACCTGCTTCATCAGGCGTGCAGGGTCCGGGAGAAATAACGATTTTTTCAGGAGCCAGTTTTTTAATATCATCTACGCTGATGGCATCATTTCTAAAAACTTTTACCTCTGCGCCTAACTCTCCCAAATACTGGACCAGATTAAAGGTAAAAGAATCATAATTATCAATCATTAAAATCATCTGCTGTCCTTAATAATAAAATAGATAAAATTCTATAGGTGCATTACAAAAGAGTCAAGTAAAAGAAAAAAAGCGTCTATTGTCCTTTAGCGAAGAAAATAACGTAAATTGTTTTAAGAATAATTTTTGCGTCAAGTAAAGGAGAGTAGTGCCTGATATAGTAGAGATCATATTCGAGTTTTTTTATAGTGTCTTGAATACCTTCCCCATAAGGGTAGTTAACCTGTGCCCAGCCGGTGATTCCCGGTTTGACTAAATGCCTGAAGTGATAATAGGGGATTTTTTTTTCATATTCTTCCGTGAGTTTTATCCATTCCGCTCGAGGACCAATGAAATTCATATCCCCTTTTAAAACATTCCATAATTGAGGAAGTTCATCAAGGCGGGTCCTTCTTAAAAATTTGCCCAGACCCGTTATTCTTTCATCTGAAACTCTCGTATAGGAATCACCCTTTTCGGAACCTTCCTTCATGGTCCTGAATTTATGCAGCGTAAAAGGAACCCTGTCCTTGCCAACCCTTGATTGCCTGTAAATGACAGGCCCCCTGCTGGTCACTTTAATCAAAATAGGGATTAAAAGGAATAGAGGAAGGGTTAAAGTAAACAATAATAAGGAAAGAATGATGTCCAATATCCGTTTTACCTTGTCGTAAACGGTAGCTCCAACGAGCATGAAGCCATCCTGGAGAAGCCAGAAATGACTGATGCCGGGTATGTGAACCTTTTGCATGAATCTTTCATAAAAAGATTCGATTGACATGACGGGGACTTTATTAAAATGGATAGCAGTCAGATTATCCAGTATGGACTGGTTTACATTTGTATCAGCCAGAATAACACCAGTGCATCTGTTATCGATGAATCCGGCAAGGTTTGCAGGTAATGTTTCAATTTGGGGGGAATTCTCTCCAAATATATACTCTCTTTCAGATGTTTTTTTAGTTGTTGCAATTCGAAGTTTTTGAGGGAGCCCTGAACCCTGGTATTCCTCGCATAGCTTTTTTGCAAGATTCGACACTCCCAGTACGAGGAAGTAATCTTCCTTGAGCAAACTAATCATTTTTATGCTGATCATTCTTCTGTAGTAGATTGAAAGGGGAATAAACAAAAAATAGGTTAAAGGCAGTACGCTCCGACTGAATTGCCAGGAGGGTGAAAGCGTGAAAATATAAATGCTGAAGACTGTTAATAAAAGGGCAATTAACAGGGCGATAAAGTGTTGGCTTGTATAAGACAAACTCAGCATGTCATGAGAACCATTATAACCGCTGATAGTGTAAAGAACGAACCATGAAATAAAGATACAAATGATGATGCTTAAATTGAAGTGAGGCGGCAAGTTCGTTGTGCCATGCCTGAATACAGTCATTATGAAAAATAATGTCGATAGGGTGATCACATCTAAAAAGAATAAAAACAGACTTGTAAGTTTATTTGATTTCATAATAATTTAAATCACTGACTTCAAAAAAACTGGCTCATCTTGGAAAGGGGTTTTAGAAAAAGAGTCCATGGTTTTGGTTTGAGACCATTTATTTTCCATGCTTTTCTGTCATTAATGTTTGCCATTATCCTGTTTTTAATGGACAGGTTGCTTTTTCCACCTGTTCTCATTTTGACAAGAACGTGAGGAATATAATGTGTTGAAATGCTGAATTTTAGCAGAAATCGTAGCATAAGTTCATAATCAGCCGCTGTTCCCAGGTCAAGCCTGTATAGACCGTAATTTTCATAGGCTCTTTTTTTTACAAAAAAAGTTGGATGCGGAGGCATCCAACCTTTGTAGAAGAGTTTATCATTATAGGGAGATGATTTCCAGTAGCGAATAAATTGGGTCGTATTTATCGGGTCAACGTAAATCAGGTCTCCATAACAGGAGTCAGTTTCATTTTCTTCAAATGCATTGACTACTCTTGAAATTATATTGTTGTCAGGATAAAAATCATCGGCATTTAGTATTCCAATGATTTCCCCGCTTGCCATTAATATGCCTCTGTTCATGGCATCATAAATACCATGATCTGATTCTGAAAGGACTATTCGATTATTTGATGGATACCTGTTAATAATTTCTAGGGTCCCATCTTTCGAATTTCCATCAATGATTACATGCTCAGTATGAGGGTAGTCTTGACTGTTAATGCTTTTAATGCATTTTTTTATTGTTTTTGAGGCATTGAGCGTGGGGGTAACAATGGATATTTTCATTGTCTTCTTTTGATAAAGTAATTACCCAAAACCAAAACATCCATATTAGTTCGCAGGAAGCAATTGAGGGCTTCATCAGGTTTGCATACTATCGGTTCATTTTCATTGAATGATGTGTTGAGCAGAACAGGTACCTCTGTGATTTTCCTGAATTCATTGATTAATTTCCAGTATAAGGGATTGATCTCTTTACTGACGGTCTGGAGCCTTCCACTCCCATCTATATGGGTTACCGCTGGTATGATTTTACGCTTTGACTCTTTTACTTTATAAACTTTTAGCATAAAGGGATCGGGATAAGACCTTTCAAAATATTCTGATGTGGCTTCAATATTAATGGAAGGAGCAAAGGGCCTGAATGATTCTCTTCTTTTTATTTTTTTATTGAGAATATCTTTCATATCCATTCTGCGCGGGTCACCAAGGATACTCCGGTTACCAAGTGCCCGTGATCCCCACTCCATGCGTCCCTGAAACCAGCCTGTTACCTTGCCTTTTGAAATTTCTTCTGCTGCTTTTTTACATAAAAGGGCCTGATCATTGATCTTATCGATGATAAATTCTTCTAATTCATCTTGCTTTGTATTAATCAGTATTTCTATTTGAGCATCATTAAATTGAGGCCCCACATAGGGTTTCTCAAAAACAAAGGATCGTTTATTTCCCAGAATCTGGTTCCATACATAATAGGCTGCCCCGATGGCGCCTCCGGCATCTCCCGCAGCAGGCTGGATGTAAACCTCTCTAAAAGGGGTTCCCTCGAAGATCTTCCCGTTTGCAACACTGTTCATAGCGCAACCTCCGGAAAGGGCAAGGTTTTTAGATTTCGTTTTTTCATACACCTGACTTAAAATATGAAAGAAAGCTTCTTCATATCTCTTTTGAAGAGAATGAGCGATGTCTTTATGCCTTTGAGTTAGTTCTTCTCCTTTTTGTCTTGCAGGACCAAAGAGAGAAATTAACTTATCAGAATAGACAGGTCCCATCTCGGGTATCCCCTTATCCCAGGTCATCCTGACTCCCTTTGAATGATGGATAAAGTAATCAAGGTCAAGTTCAAAGGGCTTGTCTTTTGAAAAATTAATTTTTATTACTTTATTCATTTCATTCATAAAGCGAGGTTCGCCATAAGGTGCAAGGCCCATGACCTTATATTCATCACCGTAATTGGAGAATCCGAGATATTGCGTAAAGGCCAGGTAGAAAAGTCCCAGTGAGTGCGGAAAAAAAGTTCGGTGCTTCACATTAATTCTGTTTTCAGACCCTATTCCCCACATAGCGCCTACAAAATCACCAAAACCATCGACTGACAGAAGAGCCGCTTTATCAAATGGTGAAACAAAGAAAGTACTGGCAAGATGAGCTATGTGATGTTCAATGTTATGCATTTGTGCTTTAATATTTGTTTCAAAAAGGGAGGTGAGTTCTGACTTTATATCTCCAATTTTTGACGCATTTTTCAGACGATCCGCAATTATTCTTAATGGGGGTTTCCTCGATAGCGCAAAGAGGGCTTTTTTTGATATATTTGCTTTGGGATTACGGTTAACAGCAATATGATCAACTTTATCTATAAGTATCTTTGCCTCATTGAGGCAAAATTTTATGGACTCAACAGGCAAGCCTGCCCAGTTTTTAATCCTGTTGAAACGCTCTTCTTCGACAGCAGCGAGCAGTTTACCATCAACAACGATGGCGGCTGATGCATTACCATGATATGCGTTGAGACCAAGAATAATCATTTTTTTATAGATTGTTTCTTTATTTCATATAGTTTTGCATCAATGAGGAAGCGAAACCAGAAACCCTGTAAAAAATGAAAAATCAAACCTTCTTTTCCATCCAAAAAGCCTAATTTGAAGATATAACGATAAATAAAAAAAAGAAAAGCACGAGCGAAAAGAGGGAGCTTGTAATATATTTCACGTTTATATCTTCTTTTTTCTATTTCATGGCCGGAAATCCTGGGTTCTACTATACTCCTATTACCGGTGTTACTAATTAATTGTTCAGATGCTTCCAGTGATGCCCAATGATTATGCCTTTCCGTAAACCTGGTAATGGAATCTGAAATTATATCTATTATGTCACAGGGGATTTTTTCCACTCTTCCCTTAACAAGGAAGTGTTGATCATAAAGCTTATTTTCACAAATACCAAAGCCTCTACGAAATAGAAATGCATGGTAGACAGGGTAGTGACCACCATAATGAATCCAGCGGCCCATAAAAATTGTTCGACGACTTGCAATATATCCATTTATTTCTTCATCAATCTTATCACTAAAGATACCAAGGAGCTTATTTTTAAGCTCAGCTGTGATCCGGTGGTCGGCATCTATATTCATGATCCAATCAGTTTTTATGGGTAGGGTTTCGAGTGCCCAGTTTCTTTGTCGAGAATAGTTTTCAAAGTGATGCTGGTAAATTTTGTCAGTATATTTCTCAGCAATTTGAAGTGTACGATCAGTAGAATATGAATCTACAATAAATATTTCACGAATCCAACCGGTAAGACTATTGAGGCAATCTTCAATGTTGTTTTCTTCATTGTAAGTCAGGATGATAACAGAAATAGGTAAAGTCATAATTTCTTTGCTATAATGATCATTGATTTCCAAAGATAGAGCATGCGCCCGCTACCCTTAAAGTAAATTGGTTTAAAACCGTTATCCCGGAGCAAATGGCTGAGTGTCTTTTTTGAAAAAAATTTAATGTGGCCACCTTCCCATAGACTGTTTATATGATTATCAAATTTATTTGTCAGGGCAATAATAAGGTTTTTTAAATATCCGTGGCAGGGCGTTGTAATAATAAGGTAGCTTCCTTCTTTCAGCCAGCTATTTAGATTTTTTAAATAAAGGTCCCGATTATAGAGGCGCCCAATTAGCTCTGCTGATAAGATTAAATCATAGTTACACCGGGGGAAAGGATTCGGGATTTCCCAACCATAATCTTTTGTTATTTCATCAAACACTGTTTAGGACTTTCTTAAAGGCATTAATCATATTATTACCAATATTTTCAATGTTGTAACAATCCCGGACCATTTTCTTTCCGTTATTTGAAAGCATATTCCGATGCCGATCGTTATCAAGCATTTCTGCTAATCCTTCATAAATACTTTCCCATGTTGTTTTAACGATAAAACCGGCATTATTTTTTACAACCTCCTTGTAAAGCCCTACATGGTTTGATATTAAAACCGCTGTTCCTGTTGCCATTGACTCAATTACAGACATCCCAAAATTTTCAGAATATGATGGCAGAACAAATAAGTCACTCCCTGCATAAGCTATTAATTTTTCCTTATCCTTAATTAATCCTGTAAAAGTAACATCCGGTATTTCATTAATCGTTATCGTACCTGATGAAGCATCGAAATATTTCATACCATACGTATTTATCCACTTTTTTACCTGGTTTATATATCCATTCTCATCATTTCCTGCAATAATTAAATGAACATCATCTCTTTCACTTACAAGTTTTCCATATGCGTCTATTAATATGTCGAGGCCCTTTTTCCAGTTTATTCGACCCATAAACAAGATGACTTTTTTATTTTCCAGGTAAGGGTATTTAGTCCTCAGCGCCTTTTTTGATGGAAGGTCTTTAAAGTCTGAAAGATCTATTCCGTTTGGAAGGATTATGGCATTTTCAGATCGTCTATGGGGTATATAGCATCGTTCTGCCTCATCATGAGTTGTATAATGAATAGCAGATGCATGTTTAATATCCCTATTGGATACAAGCCAGTAATAGATCATTTTTTTCCATGCTTTCTTGGAAAGCGTCTCTCCGTACATTGTTCCCCTGGGAGAAATAACATAAGGAACTTTAAACTTGCGGCAATAGTGCGCTGCAATTGATACGGGAAAATTCCATATGGGGGTAATATAAACAAGATCGAAATTTTTTAACGATTTTTTTAATTCATTAATTAAGCATCGTGAAAACTGCCAGCCTGTGGCAGCCATGAATTCGAAGCGTTTAGAATATGAGAAGTAAGTGATTTTTACGCCATCCCTGATGATTTCCTCATTAACTGGCACTATTTTTTCAATGCCGGCATTAGTGGAAAAAACAGTTACATCAATCTTCATTTTTACAAGCGTCTTGTTTAATGTATGCACAGAGTGAATTGGTCCCCCAAATTTTATGGCGGGCCAATAAGAAGGAATAACAACCAGTAATTTCATAACATCAATTTTTTATGATTAAAATGGTCATTCAATCAAGCCATTATATTGAAATGTGAGAATCCATGACATAGTTATATTCTAGCCTCTGGTCTCGATTAATTTTTTTATAAAAGGTTGAACTTCATTAATAACTTCTGGCACTGTAATCGACATCATGCATTTATGATTTTCTTTAATACATTTATCCAGCCAGCACCCTTCACAATCTGTTCTATGTCTGATTAAAAGTCTGGATTCAATATCGGGATCCCATTGGCCGGGCAAGTTTCGAGCGCTTATTATTCCTGTAACAGGACAACCTACAGCCGCTGCTGCATGCATAGGCCCTGTATCGTTACCAATATAGCATTTAGCTGACCTGAGAAGTTCAAATAATTCATCAATTGTTACCGTTATCATATTAAGTTGTGGAAATTCCGGTAAAATTTCCTTTTCATACAGATGAAGTTCCTCATCTGTTCCAATTGCGATGATTGGGACCTTAGTCGATCTGTGGATGTCTTTTAATACCTGGGCATATCGGTTGTTTGGCCACTTCTGAGTTCCACATTTCCCTCCTCCACAGAAAATTATGTAGTCTTCAAAGGGGCCTATGCCGATAGATTTTAATTTTTGGAGAACAGAATCAGTTGCCGCAGGCTGAACTTCAATATGGTAAGCTGGTTTATAGCCGTATATTCCCTCATTGTTTAATATTTTAATTAAACGAGCAGGCTCATTCATTTTCCAGTCACCTTCTGAACATATATGATTAAATCCCGCTAGTTTCTTTATGCCGGAAAGGCGAAAGAATAAAAGTTGCAGATTAAGTTGTGATTGTTTTTTTTTCTGCTGTGGAAGTTGAATCAAGATATCCGGCTTGATTTGGCGGATTAATCTAAAGAGTTGCCAAATTGAGCTAAAACCTTTATTGCTCTTATAACTGAAAACCTTTTCAAAAATATCAAACCTGTTAATAATATCAATAACCGCTACTTTCCCTTGCTGAGATGAATCACAAATAAGAAAAACTTTAGCGTCATTGTAAAAATTACGCAGCAGCCGAAAGGCAGGGATAGCACATATCGTATCACCAAGGTGTCCGGTACGAAACACAACAACTCTTTTGAATTTTCTTTCTTCTCTTCGTCGACTGTCTTTTCCAAGCGGGAACATAAGAAAATAAGTAAAAAAGTTAATTGCAAGGATAGAGATCTAATTATTTTTCTTGAGTAAAAATAAATGTAAGGCCAGGATCATAGTAATAAAAGCCTGTATAAATACAACAATAGAGGAGGACATGGAAGACTCTATCTGGAAACTATAACCAAGCCATAAAATACCGGTAAATGTAATCAGAGATTCTTGATTTTTATTATAGCAGGCTTTTGCCATATATCTCATTGTAAATCCATAAAAAAGCGCTAAAAGAAAAATTCCAAACCATCCAAAGTTAGCCCATGCTTCTGCAAGTTTTCCGAATCCAATGGAGGTAAACTTGACCGATTCGAGTGTATGAACACCATAATAAAGGCCTAGCTTTTCTGTGGAGAGATGTCCACTTGGTTTATTGGGCCATAAAAATCTGGGAATAAGCAGAGTGGGAATGTCAAAATAAGTTTCTCCGTTAAGATAAGGCCTGTATGCAGGTGTTAATTCTATGACGCGTGTCTGGATATGGATCAGACTTAAGCGGTTGAGTAAGGACCTTGAACCAAGCTCACTATCAAGGCCTTTAGATATTGCACTCAGGGATGCTGGAAACCAGTATTCATATACTTTCAGGACTTTTGTTATATTGTTTGGAGATGGATTGTTCCAGAATTTGTTGCGCATTTCTGCTTTTCCCGCATGAAGAAAGCCAATAACTATCGCACATAGAATGATAGTTACTAAAGGAATCTTTTTTTTCCCTATTACGTATCCCATAATGGAAATTATGAGAAAAGATGTTCCATGTACCAGCAAGCCACTGGAAAAAGAGATTAAAATGGAGAAAAAAAGGCAGAAATTAACAAATATAAGATTTGTTTTTCTAAGCATTCCCGCACCTGATTTTTGATAAAGAAAATATAAGGATAGAGATCCAAATACATTACCAATGGTCCACAACAGGTTGATATAACTTCCTGCTAGCGCTAACAAGCCGAACTGCCTGGCGCTTACAATGCAAAGCCAGAGGAATACCCCTATATTAAACAGGTTTAAAGCTAAACCGGCAGGAATTTCTCTTAACAGGAAGTCAGGCAAATGTTTTGTTGTTTTTCTGACCTGCCCTTTATAGTAATAGATGGAAAGAACGAGCAAAAGAAAAACAAGGATGTTGTATGCAGCAAGCAGGCGGCTTTCTTCTTTAAATGTCATGTATTCAGAATTCCCGTTCAAAATAGGATAGCCATAGTAAAAAAGATGAGTAATACAAAAGAGTTGAAATGCCGGAAGTTCACGATTATTACTGCTTAGCCATATTAAAGCAGGCAGAATGCTCAGAATAGAAATAGATAATCCGATGATCATTTCTTCCGAAAATGATAGTGATGAGTTCCAGGCAATCCAGATTATTATCCCGGCAAAAAATAACCATAAATTTCTGATGAGTTTATGGGATTGATTATCATTTGTTTTTACAGATACAATGTTATTGGGATATAGCGTTTTCAATGAATTCCCTTATTGTGTAATATTTTTAATGCAGCTAGTAGTGTTGATACCGTTTTTTCAAAGGTATAGTTACTAATATGATCTCTGGCGTTTTTCCCCATTTCTTTCAAATGATTCGGATTATGAAGGAGAGATATGAGCTTGTTTTTAAAGCTACCCCAGTTATATGCTTTAAATATTTCACCAGTTTTGCCAGGGATTATCAGGTCAGTTGCACAGCCCACACGATCACTTGCAAGGACAGGCCGGCTACAGGCCATAGCTTCATTAACAGCAAGTCCCCATGTTTCCCTGAATGCTGACGGTAAGATAAATAAATCTCCTAAACGGTATATAACAGGCATCATACTTTGATTTTGGAAAGGAAGTAATCTAAAGAGCTCAGGAAATTTAGCAACCATTCTTTTTACCTCATGTTCCAGCTCACCATTACCAACCATGAGCATAATCGTGTTTGCAGGCGAAATCTCGGAAAAGGCTCTCATTAACTGAATAGGTTGCTTCTTTTTTTCAAATTTGCCGGCAAAAAGCAAGACTTTATAATTATTTTTAATTCCTATTTCATTTCGTAATTTTGCGGCCTGTTTTTCCTGCAAGTTTGAAACTGTAGAGAATCTTTCAACATCAATCGAGTGCGGGCAATAGAAAAGTTTTTCATCATGAACACCATAATATTTAAAGTAATTGTAGTTATTTTTACCGACATACAAAAAAGCAGAGGGGAGATTGAAAATATACTTGAGCACTTTTTTTTTCAAAACCTTTTTCCAGACCCCTTCCTTATCCAATAGATGAGAATCGCCCCGAAAGAGTATGGGGATTTTTAATTTATGAAAAGCCCTTAATGCTAAAATGTTGCTTAGAAAGGCGTAACCTGTAATATGAATTGCATCGGGGTTCCATTTCATGACCGACTTTATTAACGAAGGATTATTAATTCCCATGAAATGGTGACTGCCTGGATGGGAAGAACAGTTTGGAACCAGTTCATGTTCATAGCCATCTGCAAGGGGAATATCCCATGAAATGTTTTTCTTGAACCCATAATCCATGGCATCATTTGTCCCGTTATGCCAAGTGAAAAAAATGCGGACAGCAATGTCTTGGCGCTTTGAAAGTTGACGGTAAAGGGGGGCATAATATTGAATCGGATGTGTAATGATGAAAGCCAGCTTTAGATTTTTTTTCAAGAAATGATGTCCTGTTTTTTATACATTTTATTAAAATTTAACAAAAACTTTCAACAGCTTCACTTACTTTTTGACGGTACTTGGTCCAGCTTAGAGTTTCTGCCTTTTGACGAGCAGCCTTTTTCATAGCGGGAAGGTGGTCCCTGTTATTTGAAAAATATCTTAGACCCTCAATTAACTGTTCAGAGTTTCCACGCTGAAAAACCATTCCACAGGAGTCGTCCAGTATATCTGCTGCTACAGTAGCGTCACTTGCCAGAACGGGTAAGCCCGATGCCATAGCCTCTGTAATTACCATTCCAAATCCCTCAAAATATGAGGGAAATACAAAAACATCAGACTGCTGAAAATAGGAGAGTAATTTTTCTGGAGAACAGTGGCCTGCAAAAGATACATTGTCAGGGATCTCCATTTTCTTTCTTTCGGCTAATTGCCAGGACCCTGCTAATATTAGTTTTGCATCCGGAATATCAGCATTTTCCCAGGCATGGAATAATAGAGGTATACCCTTTCTAACAGAAATGTGCCCGGCAAATATAAATTTAAGTGGTCCTTTTGATTTATTTGAATGAGAAGGAAACCAGCTAACTGAATCAACACCATAAGGCGCTATATAGATTTTTTTTTCTAAAAATTGTTCTATCGTTTTAAGTACAAAACTGCCGGGTGCCAATACGATATCAGCCATTTCCATTTCGCGGGTTTTTCGTGTTATCGGCACATATTCTTTCATTCTAAAGCAATTCCGGGGAAGCCAGTCTCTGTATTTATACATGAGTGATTTTTGCATATCCTGCCATGCAGGATAATATCCAATGGGCATATCGTAAATACACGGTTTGTCCAGTTTCCTGGCTTCCTCAAATGTCCATAGGGAGCAATCCTCATAGGAATGTACAGAGGTAACGCTTGATTTATGACATTCATTTTTCATGGTTCTCATGAGCCACTGATTAGCTTCTTCAGATTTTTTTCTATTATTAAATTGACTTCTCATCATAGCTCTACGCAACATACGGGACCACTCTCCTGATCGCCCTTCAATGCGAGGCGCCTCTAAAAGTGGTGGATGGCAACGTCTCCTCAATTGCCTGGCTAAATTTTCACAAGCCGGAACTTTTTCCAAAAAGTTTAGTTGAGCTGGTGTTGGAAGCCAGGGAATACATAGAGCGTTGAGCTTCCCCTTTTCCCAATGAGCTAATGCTGCATTGAAAGAATTGGGATTGCCACAGGGATGTCCGAAAAGAATAGACATTGCTTTACACCTGCCTCCGGGGGGGGGGTAACGTACAGCTATTGAAAAGTGAGGCATGTTTTTCAGCCATAGCAGAGGCCAGAAAAGGTTTTAGATGAGTTCTTCTGTCAAAACTATTTTTATTAACCATTTCCAGTATAAAGTTTTTAATTGTTGCTATCATTTTTTTATCCGGAATAATCGTGCCATCAAAGCAAATGAGGTTACCCATATCCGGATATTGAGTGAAGATTGAAGCCGCTGGTGAAGAATAATGAAAAGAAGCGAGTAAAGGTTTGCCCAAAAGGGCATAGCTAATGAGTTTGGATGGAAAATATCCTGGATCATCAACACCAAGTACAAGTAAACCATCTGCATCTTCTGCTAATTGGATTGACTCTTGATAGCTAACTCTTGATGGTTGTTCTTGAATAATATGAGACAACTCTGATTTGTCTGCTATTTCCTGCAGAATTTTTTCATCTCCTTTTTTCCAACCAAAGTATGTGCCAAAAAGAGATATCTTTAGCCTGCCTACCAGTTCAGGTTCTTTTTCCCGCAGAATTTTTAGACCTTGGCAAAACAGAGAAAATGATTTTGCCATGAATGCTCCACCTGCCCCGACATAAACGGCATTTACTGTATAGCCCGACTTGTTTGATTTAACAGAAGAATTTGAAATAAGGCCGGAATTGCACTCTTTCTCCATGGCTCCAAAAGGTATAACTTTGTATTTTTCATTTATTATCCATGGCAAATTTAACTTTTTATATCGATTGATAATTGTATGCAGGTATTGTGGTGAAACGGACACAACCGCTGCAGCCTTTTTTATAGAAAATCTCTCCAAATATTTTGATAAAAGACGAGTTGTTTTCCACTTTAGAGCGTTTTTGGTTGTTATATATTGGTAATTTTCCTTAAACCATGGATCATGAAAATCAAGAACATAAGGTATTCCATGCATTATATTCCATAGCCTTCCAAGACAAAAAAGAACAAAGTTAGTTGTAGAAATATAGACCAAATCATATTCACCCTTTCTTAATAACTGAGAGCCCAATTTGAACATAGGCCAGAATGCGCGCCAACCGATACTTCCTATGCCAATACTTTTTAAAAAGAAATTATGCCATTCTGGAACGGAGTGGATTATCAGATCAGAAGGGAAAAAAAATGATGAGTTTTCCTCAATAATATCGGGAGGCTGATAAGACTTGTCAGGAGTCATAACTTCTATTTGCCAGCCAAAATTTGGTAAATGAAAAGATAACATTCTGGCGCGATGCATATCCGCAATAATCGCCGGCTTAAATGAACTGACAATTATTAGAACTTTCTTCATTTTTTAGACCTTTTGGAAGTTAAACATTTGCATTCTTAATTCCCTCAACAACAATCCCCTGACCATTGTTGATTCTTTCCGGGTCTTCAACTTCTGAAATTCTTAATATGCGGCTGTCGAGCGCTCTTTTTGGCTGAACTTCCGAGAAACCAGCATCTATAAAAAGCTCTGATAGTGAATCCATGTCATACATCCATTTGTGCGTGTGAAATGCTGTCAATCGATGGTAGTAAGCGAGGATGTTTTTTTGAAAAAATTGGGGATGACAACCCATATCTGACATGAATTTATTTGCAGCTGACAGATTACCTTTCTCCTTCTCTGATAAATATTTCCTTGTCAGTTCAAATAAGTCGGGTACAACAACTCTTAATACTCCGCCATCTGCAAGTATGCGATAACATTCTCTCAGCAAAGCAATTGACTCATCATAAAAGAGGTGTTCAATCGTATGTGAAGAATAAACTGCATTAAAGCGGTTTGATGATAGGGGCAATTTATTTGTTAAATTCCATCTTAAAATATTTTTTTTCCATGGGATTTTGGACTGGCTTTTGGGAAGCAGACGGGAAATAACTAAAATTTTTTTAATAATGGTATGCTTTGCTAATATGACTTGCCATGAACCATCTACATTTAACCACTTTTCATGTGCTTTTAAACCACATCCTAAATTTAGATGATCATAGTTGTTTATGTCAATTTTGTTTAAGAACATAGGTTATAGAATATCATTACAGATTATTGGTGTACAGGCTTTGTAGCTTTTACATAGATTGAAAAAGGAAGGTTTGGATTAAATCTAGCAAACTTTATAAAAGGGTAAAAAAGGGAAAACAAAGGCAATGCAAAAGCATCACCTGTGTGTGACCTTATTTTACGTAGAATAGCATCAGCATAATAAAGTGCGCTTGGTCCCAAACCTACAATAACTTCGATATGAAAACCTATTGGCAATAATAATTTATGATAATCCTCTTCTGAATATCCGGGTCGATAATGGCCTCCCATTTCTTCAAGGTCGAGAGTTTCAGATTTATGCCTGGGGTGAGAGCTGTTGGGGCAGCAAAGGTGAAGCGTTCCTCCGGGACGCAAGATACGGTAAAATTGTTCGCAGACGAAGGAATCATTCTTGATATGTTCAAGTACTTCATAACAGATAATTTCATCAAATACTCTGTTTTCATCATTTAGTTGATAAAGGTTTTTTTGTTCAAAAATAAGTTTCTCAGAATTTTCACCAAGGTAGTCAATAAAAAAGGAATTAGCTTTTTCTATCTGCTTCTCCTCGCAATTCATTGCGACAACAGTGGCTCCGGATTTATAGGCAAGCCATGAAAAATAACCATTTCCACTGCCGGCATCGAGGACATTTCTTTCACCTTTACTCCAAAAATAGCATAACGATGTCCTGTTCCTTGTATGCAGGTCAAGTCCGGGGAAGAAAAACCATCGGATCATATTCTTTATTCGATGAAAAAATGTCATTTTTTTCTAAGAAAAATCGAGATAATATCTTTAAAACCTATAGAAGAGAGAAAATTCTTAAGAGTGTCTTTCCAAAAAACGCCTTGAGGGTAGGATAAGTGATAAAAGCTTTTTTTGTCCAAAATTTCGTATCCAAGTTTATTTGCCATTAAATCAAGATGCTCAGGACTATAATAGCAAAGATGATCTCTATGGTAATAATGCCAGCCAGTCCCTTTTATTCTTGCATGTAAACCGCTGACATTTGGCACCTCTATGATCAGAATCCCCTTGGGATTTAGTGCCTTATCTATTCGTTTTAATAACTCTACAGGTTCTGCTATATGCTCTAAAACGTGGTATAAAGTAATTACATCATATTTGCCGATGTTACTAATGAGATCCTCTATTAATCCACTATACCATCTTACACCGGGGTATGTCGAGCGCAGGCGGTTCATAATTGTTTTGTTGATGTCGATACCGGAAGATGAAAAACCGAGGTGGGAAAGTCTTACAGCTACTTCTCCCGTATTACAGCCAATGTCCAGAGTGTAACCGGAGGAAGCATAACGGATGATATCTTCGATTCGTCTTTTAATATGCGGGAGGTTGAGATTGGGTAATATTTGAGATTCAGGTTCAGTTTGATTGTTAGCAGGTTGAGCCGTTAAATATGGATTAGCCTGAAACTTTAATTTACAGCTATTACATTCAAGTAAAATAAAACTATAAAATTTATGGAATAAGTGAGCTTCCGGTGATCTGCATAATGGACAATTCATAATTGAGAAAGAAGATAAATTTACTTTATTTTTTATATAGCGTACTGCTATATAATCCTGATTATACTTTTTAGTGAGTTAAAGAAATAAAAGGGAATCTCTAATAATACCAGGTGAGAGTCTAAAGGAATCAAAAAAACAAATTCAATGCGAAAATTGTAACCTAAAGCGAGATTACAGGTGAAATTTTTGACGCAGAAGGTGGTTTTTTTAGATGCCAGCCATGGATCTTTAAAGGTTCCCTGTATTTTCATTAAAAGCTATAGTGCAGCCTTTGCAGAATTTATGAGCTTTTCCTTCTCATTTTCCCAGTTGTAATGCTTCCTTGCCGCTATTAAGGCAGCTTTTTTTGCAGCAATTAGAAGCGTTGGATTATACATGAAATTATTGATTACATTTGCCAGGGCATTGGAATCTCCACTGGTATATATTTGAAAGGCGGCGGGCGCCTTTAGGGAAATTTCAACTTGCCCGTCCGTATTACTTGCAATTACACATAGGCCGGCCAATAAGTAATGAAATATTTTATTTGATGCCGTTAGGTTTTTGTTTAAACAATATTTCATTTCACCTGCAAATCCGATGTCGTGTTCTGCAGCTCGGGATAATAGTTCAGTATTAGTTACCGGTGGATGAATATAAATATAGTTTAGCCAATCCCCGGTAACTTGAGTCTCTAACCATTTCTTCCATTCTGGTATTGGTTTTCCTCGAAGATGAATCTCTACTCTGTTTTTAAGGAGGGGAAGCGCAGAAAATAGGTCTTCAAGGCCTCTTGATGGTCCAAGTGTTTGAGAAAACCAGTAAACAGATGGTAAGTCCGTATTTTTTCGATCTATAATTTTGGAATCAAGATGATTACCTTCTTCCAGTGAAAAGGTATTGTATATGACCGTTGGTGTTTTGCAGTTATAGCGCCTTGATAGCGCTTCAGCCATCACTTGTGAAGTACAGGTAACATGATTGCATGAAGCAAGCAATTGTTGTTCAAGCTTTCTTAACATTTTTGCTGGCCTTTTTATTCTTGCAATTTCTTCCAGATCTTCAGAATACCAGTCTTCCATATCAATTCCAACATTGAGACCTCTGTCATATAATTGGGAAGCTACCCACATTGCCTGTTCCAAATGTGAAATATAAAGATCTGCCTTTCTTTTAATTGCAACGCGTAACAGATTGGTTGTTACATACCCCAATTGCCATCGATTTTCAATGCCAAAAAAAGTAAATAAAGTGCTGCCAAATCTTTTTCTGATACGATAGAAATAATTATTAACCTGTGAAGACGTAAGGTCCAAAACAGGAATAAAGGTCCACTTGCGTATACTCATAAGGTTCTGATCCCTGGTTTTGAGCGTTTTATCTATAATTGCCCCTAAAACCTCAACCTCATAACCTGCCTCGGATAATACATCAGCCTCTTTCAGGACTCTTGGGTTATTGCAAAGATGATTTCCAGAAATAATAATAATTTTAGACATTAATGAACAATCAGAATTTTAAGTTTACCGGCACAACAGATGGCTAATTTCTGGAACGTTATTACCTGATGGAGCTAAACCTGTCTCAAGAATTGTTACTTGATAGTCCAGGCTTTTAAGTATTGAACTACAATCCATGCATAATTTTTTAGAATGTGCTTCTATAAAAAGTTGTGGATGCTTCAAGCGAAGCGCTTCCTGTGCGCCCCTTAATACATTTACCTCCGCACCTTCCACATCAATTTTTATTATATCTGGTGTGGGAAAACCATCATCACGTATTAATGAGTCTATTTTTTTGAGAGAGACATTAATAACTCTATTTGCTTTCCTGTCTTTTTGAAAAGTGCTATTAACAAGCTTCCCCATGCTTTCATCAGGCATTACATTAAATTTTGTAATGGTATTTTTGTTGCCTATGGCCATTTGTTTAACCTTTATAGGTAGGTTTGGATTTAATTCTATTAAATGCTTAATTTGTTCAAAGTTTTCCGGAAATGGTTCGAAAACATAAACAGACTTTGCACCTGCTATTGCAAATACCCCACTGAAAAAACCTCGATATCCACCGATATCATAACAAATAGCATTTTGAGTGACTGATTTAGATGCAATATTTGCAAGTTCTGCTTCATATGTTCCCATCCATATCAGCTTATCTTTTGGCAGACTAACAGGATATTTTAATCCCTTGGCTGGGCCGGCATTGATTTCATAAATGAAGTCTTTTCCGGAAAGAAACTTATTAAATAAATATCGTTGTAAATGGGCAACAATCGGTAAACGCTTGATGAGTGCTCTGAAGTGCCAGGGCACTAAGTTAACACTTTTGAATAATAATTTATTACTAATCATCTGAAGCGTTTATTTAATTTAAAGTCTTTGGTCTTCTCATTTGGTAATGCAAATATATTAGCGCATACAGGCCAGCAATTTTCAACTTTTAATAGTTTGTTTCTATAAATTCTGTATATAGAGTAAGAAAGATCTGAGAAAAGTTTATCCAGATTTCCTGAAATTCCCCCACTTCTAATGATATACTTGGCATCATATTCAAAAATGATATATGGCCTGTAGCGCTTCAATGTTTCTTTTGCGCCCTCTAAGACATTCCATTCCCAGCCCTCAACATCAATTTTAATCAGATCAAGCCGTGATAAATTCATTGTTGAAAAAATAGTGTCAAGCTTTTTTGTCTTCACCTTTATTTTTTGTTCTACATTAGACGAATCAACATTGTTAATTATATGACCTGCCCCTGCCCCGATGCTGGACGAGGGTGGCGCATTAAAGTATAGCTCTCCATCATTGTCGGATAAGGCTAAATCAGAGACAATCACTTGAGATAAGTTGTTAAAAGCTATGTTTTCCTTTAAACAATCATATACACCCGGATTGGGTTCGAAAGCCAGAACATGTCCCTCTTTTCCCACCCCTTTGGCCATCAATAATGTATGCCATCCAACATTAGCTCCAACATCAAAGGCAACAAAGCCTTTGCTCAGGGCTTTATTGATAATGTTTCTCACCTCAGCCTCATAGGTACCAAAAAAATATATTTTCCATCCTAATAAAGTTGCCGGGTCTATTTTGAAAATGATGCCTTTTTCAAAAGTTCCGATCTGTGCTTCTATTGAAGCAGATTTTTCAGGTGGTGATAAAAAACGCACTACTCGTTCCCATCCACGAGGTTTCCCAAAGAGCTTTCCAAATATGTGTAATATTCGATAAATCATTATTGATTAACTGTAAAATAAAAAACATTATCCATGCGGTTGTAATAAAAAAGTGAACGCAATGAACTTGCTCATATTATTTATCAAAATAAAAATATTTTAAAAAATTCTTAGCTGTCCTTTTTAACTTCCTGAATAATTCTAACGTAGTGTCGGGCACACTTTTCCAGTGTTAAGTTCTCCAAAATATAGTCACGTGGGGAATAAGCGCCTTTATTTAAATAGTCCATAAATTCTTCCAGCTTTAAAGGGAATTCTTTAATATTCTTAAATTTCATTCCACATCTATTATCCCAGTAAGGAACGGAGGTAACGGGTTCAAACTTAACTTTGTCAGGATAATATGATGGATCTTGCCAGAATCCGCCACGGTCCCATGCTAATAAAGGAACGTTACAGGAAAGAGCTTGCTGGTATGCAATTCCCTGTGTCTCATGTTCACAAAGAAAAATCATACTCTTGGATTTCTTTAAAAGTGCATGAAAGTTTTCTTCTCTATAGAAACCATACCTGATAATTTCATAGGTCAGACCAGATGAGTTTAATGAGTTAATAATAGGACTAATTAATTCTTCTTCATAGCGGTCATACTCCCATCGAACTTTATCGTAAAGAAGAACGTCTATTTCCTTTTTAGCTATGTTTGTTGGGGCCCAAAGATCGGTATCAATGCCTGCCGCCCAGGCAACAGTCTTATCCCCCCAGGCTGGTTCACACATTTTTTTCATCCATTGACCCGGAACAAGGATTTTTTTTATATTAAGTCTTGTTAACAGTTCCGGATCATCTAAAGGATGTGAAGAAGTGGCAGAACCATATACAATTGGGTTTTTCCACTTTATCTTGTCAAGCACAAAGGGTTTACCAATAATGCATGCTAAATCATCAGGGTGCTTCTTTATAAAGCTATAATTATTAATTCTATAGGGTATTTTCAGGATATCTAAGCCGGCACATAAGTTAAGAAAAAAACGCATCATTCCGCCAGGTTGAGGCTTGCCACGTACTATACGGCGAATTATTTTTCTTGGATATCTATCACAGGGGAACCATCGATCCGGATCAGGTTCTTCATAAAAAATATTAAGCATCTTATGTTTCCTCTTGTTTTCTTGCTATTACCCCATAGCTCATACCGCAGGCTGAAGGGTCAAAAAACTCAATAAATTTATTTGTTGCTGCAATAATAAAGCGTAAGGGATATTTGAGATTAAAGGGTTTTCCAGGCCATTTCGTAGTACCGTCCAGGGTAACGCATTTCTCAACTATAAATCCTTTATCATTAATTAATTTCTCAATGATGTGGGGCCAGGTTGTAAAAACATGATTGTTTAGGTCTAAATCACTTTGAGTGTAGCATACTGAATATCCAGTTTTTAAAGCATAAAGCCTGCTTCTGCTCCAACGGGGGTTTGGCATGGTTAAAATAATAAGTCCACCAGGAACAACCAAACTTGATACATGATCAAAACTTAACCATGGGTTATGTAGATGTTCAATAATGTCTAACATAAGAATAATTCCAGACATAGGTGAACCCTCAGGCGCGCGGGAATCCAGGTTCCATGAAATAATTTCAGGTATTTGTGGTTCAATGTCAAATCCCATCCACTTTCCCCCCAAGCTTTCAGTAACCGTTTTCATTCTTCCATCTCCTGCGCCTACATCTAAAACTATATTGTTTGCAAAGGAGGGCAGGTATTTTATTAATACTTGTTCTGCCCATTCATATCGAGAAAAGGATAATATTTCAGATACATTCATGGTTATACAATTTCACTAGTGTCCCAACGTTATGAGATATAAAATTTGTAAATGCGTGTAACTAATCATGAAATTAAATCTATTTGTTTTAAACGACTTGAAAAAAATTAAGAGATTCAGTCATTCTTTCTGTACTACAAGAAGGAGGCTGAATCATGTACACAGGCAAACTGGTTTTTTCTCAGGTAATGGAGCATTTGCCGCTTCATACCTTTCATCAATGTGTCAGCCGCTACAAAGGCAATCACAAGATCAAGGACTTCACCTGTCTGGATCAATACC
>Ga0224514_10000081_pt1 | contig 35552 bp, 31 predicted proteins | sample SF_May12_sed_USG_3_FD_169107 | JGI IMG/M metagenome (GOLD analysis project Ga0224514, IMG submission 169107) | Sediment microbial communities from San Francisco Bay, California, United States - SF_May12_sed_USGS_24 | ecosystem: Environmental > Aquatic > Marine > Sediment | place: USA... | reverse complement strand
GCGATCCACGTCACTCGGCACCGGTGTCTTGTCCAGTGCCACGCCGGCCCGGTAAGTCCAGTCTGCACTGTGTTTGTACTCGGTGCCGATCGCGATCCGGGTCGAGTCATCGTACTTCCAGGCGTTATTGCTTTGCGAGCCGCTGGCAAGGGTGATGTCGACATTCTGGACCCTGCTCCATTCCGTCCAGGTCAGGTCGGCCATCACGGCCCACTGCGAGTTGAGTGCGTGGTAACCGCTGACAGACAGGCTGCCCGGCAGCGTGAGGGGCAGCTTCGCACCCTGTACCTGCGGTGCGGGGAAGGCGAGGTGGCTCAGGGTGATGTCGCCTTCAATGTCCAGCTCGATCTTGGATCGGTAATGCAGACCCAGCCGGGTGTTGTCTGAGGGTTCCAGCAAGATGCCGAAGTTAAACCCGAAACCCCAGTCATCACCTTCCAGCGTTGCATTCAGATCCCATGGGCAGGGGTCCTCCGCGCACAGTGGTGCCGAAACGCCTTGAATAAAGTTGTCGTTAAGGTTATCCGCAAGTCCGCCATCGATGGCATTGGTCAGCCTGCCATCGGCATACAGGGCGCTGATGCCAAGTGCGACGGTGGCGCTGTCATTGACCTTGAATGCCAGCGACGGGTTGAAGTCCAGCGTCAACAGTTCGGACTTGATCGCGTGGTAACGGCCGACCCAGTTAGCGTCATAGTCTGTTTCAAGACCGAAATGCGCGTTGACCGCGAAACCTGCCCAGAGCCTGTCGCTGTATTGATGGGTGATGTAGCCGGCGGGCACACCGGCAACCAGGTCGGTGTTGGTGCTGCCGCTGCCGTTGATGGGGTCGCCGGCGATGTCCAGTCCAAGCGGTCCCAGGGCGGGGTTGTTGGCGTTGTATTCCGCACTGGCATTGATGTCGACGCTGGAGCTGACGATTTGCAGTCCGGTTGACAGGTTGGAGCCGGACAGGCGGCTCATCCCGGCCGGGTTGAAATACAGGGTGCTGGCATCGTCGAGTCCGGCCGCCCCGATCGCGTAGGCGCTCCCCATGCCGCTGACACTTTGTTCAATCAGCGCGAAACTGCTTGCCTGCGCTACGCCGGCCGAGAGTGAAAGAAGTCCCGCGATAATGCAGGTACGGTTACGCAAGCCAGGGGTAGGGTAAACGGCCATATTGATCTCCTCTCCGTTTTGGGTAGGGCGGGGGGAAAGCAGTTCTGCCATTGCCTTGACTCGGCACAATGGCTTGCCCGGTTTTTTGCCATCCCCCAGGGTCTGTTGCATACCCTAATGCACCTGCGGCTGATACACAACACCCGTCGTTGACAACGGTCTAACCCTTTGTCATTGTTGCGCTGTTCCTGTTGCAGACGTGTTGCTGATAAACAACGGATCCAGCGATGCGGATGGAGCATACATCACTCGCGAGGAGCGAAATTATGAAACCCCCCCACAGTTTATTGCGTGCCATGATCTTCATCACCGGTCTGGTCTGCACGTCTATGGCAACGGCAACGACCGGCTATTTCGCGCTGGGCTATGGCGCCAAGGCGATGGGCCTGGCCGGCGCCGTGGTGTCCAATCCACAGGACTCCATTGCTGCCTCAACCAACCCGGCTGGCATGGCGCTGGTGGGCGAGCGTGCCGATCTCAGCCTGCGTTTCTTCAGTCCGATACGCGAGGCGGAAATCTCCACCTCGGCGCTCGGTGCGACCTTTGACGTGGAGGCCAAGAGCCGCCGCAACATGTTCCTGATTCCCAACCTTGGCTACACCAGCAAGGTCAATGACAGGCTGTACTGGGGTATCAGTGTTTACGGCAACGGCGGCATGAACACCACGTACGATCGCAACCTGTATGACCAGAGCTCGGCCGTACTGGGTGCATTTGCCCAGGGCGGTGCCGGTGCCGCGGCAACGGTGCCGGAAGGCACCACCACGCCACTGCTGGCGTCGGCCGGACAGATCCCGTCGGCCTCCAGCCAGGTCGGTACCGTCGGCGTGGATCTCTCCCAGGCCATCTTTGCCCCGACGATTTCGATGCGGGTCAACAATACCCATACCGTTGGCGCGTCCCTGCTGATCGGCGTGCAGCGTTTCAGTGCGCGTGGCCTGGGCAACTTCCAGTGCCTGACTTCCTCGGTGCAGGCTGACTTTGGTAGCAACCCGTCCTGTGCCTTTGGTGTTGCAGACATCCCGTCGACGGGCCTGACCGACAACGGCGCTGACTGGTCGTATGGCGCCGGTGTGCGCGTCGGCTGGATTGGAAAAATTACCCCGTCACTGACGGTTGGCGCAGCTGCGGCCAGCAAGATCTACATGACCGAGTTTGACGACTACAATGAACTGTTTGCAGAACAGGGGGACTTCGACATTCCGGCCAGCTACGCAATTGGCGTAACGTTCAAGGCAACCCCGAAACTGAACCTGTCGTTCGACCTGCATGGCATCCTGTACGAAGGGGTGAAGTCCATTAGTAATGCCGGACCGGTACCCTCCCTGGTGGGGCCGGTGCCTGGTCCGGGTAGCGGCCCGCTTGGTGCCGATAATGGCCTGGGCTTCGGCTGGGAAGATATAAACATCTATCGCATTGCGGGAGAGTACATGTATGACAGCAAGTGGACGTTCCGCGCCGGTTTTGCGGTCAACGACCAGCCGATCCCGGACAGCCAGGTGCTGTTCAATATCCTTGCACCGGCAGTCATCGAGAAGCATGCCACGGTTGGCTTTACCTACAAGCCGGACAACAGCAGCGAATGGAATTTCGCCTACATGCACGCCTTCGAGGAGACGGTCAGTACATCGGTCAGTGCCTTTGGTATTCCGGCTTCCATCGAGATGTACCAGAACTCGGTTGACCTGAGTTACTCGCTGCTGTTCTGAGTGCAAACGGCAACTGTTGTACCGAAAGGCCACCGTCAGGTGGCCTTTTTTATTCCTTGACCGGATGCTTGGCCAGTTTCCTTTGCAATGTCCTGCGGTGCATGTTCAGCGCGCGCGCAGCGGCGGAGATATTACCGTTGTGCTCGGTGAGCACCTTCTGCAGGTGTTCCCACTCCAGCCGCCTGACCGAGAGCGGTTGCCCGGACGGGGTAACAGTGATGTCACCCTCGTCGCGGTGCAGGGCGGCAAGCACTTCGTCGGCAGTGGCGGGCTTGGTCAGGTAGTGCACGGCGCCAAGCTTGATGGATTCCACTGCCGTGGCCACGCTGGCATAGCCGGTCAGCATGATGATGCGCGTGTTCTCGTCCAGTTCGGAGAGTTTTTTTACCAGTTCCAGCCCCGACTCGGTGCCGATGCGCAGATCGACCACGGCATATTCCGGTTCGACCCGACATGCCAGTTCCATTGCGTCAGCAAGATTGTGTGCGACAGACACTGCGTAATTGCGTTTCACCAGCGCATCACTCAGCACTTCGCAATAGATCTCGTCATCATCGACCAGCAGCAATTCCGGTTGCTGGTTGGGTGTGTGTTCAATGTCCATTCATTACCGACCGGCTATCCCCTGGCCAGCAGGGGTAGCGTAATGGTTAACAGTGTGCCGCCGTGTTCGCGGTTGCCGATGGTCAGTGTGCCGCCGAGTCGCTGGATGGTGGCGTGAGCAAGGTACAGGCCCACCCCGAGCCCCTCGCGCTTGGTGGTGACCGGGTGCCTGCCCAGCTGGTCGTGGATCTCGTCACTCAGTCCCGGGCCGCGGTCAGCAATTTCAACCGTCAGGACATGCGTATTACAGCTGGCGTGTAATGACACCCTGCCGGGTGACGCATCGGCAGCGTTGTCGAGGATATTGATCAATGCCTGGGTGAGTGTGCGCTCGGCAATGATGTCACAATTTGGCATCGGTGACTGGATGTCGGTCAGCAGGTCGGCGTCGGGCCGCTGGGTCTGCCATTCTGCTATCACTTCCCTCAGGTAGGCCGCAGCAGGCATCGGGTGGCCGGACTCCGCGCGGTCGGCGCCCGCTGCATCAGACAGTGTGGAGAGTGCCTCCTTGCAACGCCCGATCTGCTGATTCAGGATGCCGACTTTTTTCTTGAGGTCGGTCGACTCGCTGCCGGCATACTCGTTTGCCAGTTCAGCAGCCAGGATCGCCATGGTGCCAAGTGGCGTGCCGAGTTCGTGTGCGGTGCCGGCGGCGAGTGTTCCCAGTGCCACCAGGCGTTCGTTCTGCAGTGCCTGTTCACGTGCCTCTGCCAGCCTGCGGTCACGTTCGCGCAGGCTGTGTGCCATGCCGACAATGATGACTGCGACGAAACCGGCACTCATCACAAAGCCCAGCCACATGCCGAGCACATGTGTCTGGAAACCGCTGTCATGCAGGGCGTGTTCGGAATTTATCGGTGTCTTGATAAAGAAAAGGGCGGAATAGCACAGTACGGTAATGCCTGCCATGATCCAGGTGTACCTGCGGGGCAGGATGGTGGCTGCAATCATCAGCGGCAGCAGGTAGAACCAGACGAACGGATTCGAGGCGCCGCCGGTGTGGAAGAATATGCCGGTCAGCCCGACCACATCGAGCAGCATTTGCACGAATAACTCGGCATCGCTGAACAGGCGACCGGTCCTGAGGCGAACCAGTGTATAGACGTTCAGTGCAACCAGCAGGGCCACAATGACCAGCAGGGGCTGCAATGGCAGGGAAACCCTGAAAATAACTATGGTGGCCGCAATCCCCAGCCCTATCAGCATGATTACCGCGTTGCGCAGCATGAACAGGCGGTAATAATTGCGCCGGGCACTTTCATCCACCGCCCTCGAAGTCAGCTGATTCATGCTGCAATAATGCATTGGCGCCTGCCAGCCGGCAAGGGGTGCGACCTTGTGTCGCATTCAATTACAACGGTAATTGCGGTAGCTTCAATACTGCAATGTCGCATGGTGCCGGGGTGGCAGGCAGTCATGCGCTGCTCCCGCTCATAATAATTCACCAGAACAAGAGAGCCTCAGCTGTGAAAAAACGAACACCCCACTTCCAGTGGTTTGCCGGTTTACTGCTTCTGTCCTTTTCCATGCAGGCGACAGCCTACGTCGGGCTGTGCTGTGGCAAGTGTGGCGGCAACATGCCCATGAACATCCTGGGTGGCGGCATCCCCGAGACACATGAATTCCGTTTCAAGATCAGCCCGATGCTCATGCGCATGGATGGCCTGCGCGATGGCACCAGCAGCGTTGATCCGGCCAGCATCCTGGGTATGCCGGCGCCGGGCGTGTACATGGCTGCGCCCACCGCGATGGACATGCGCATGCTCAATGTTGCTGCGGGCTACAGCTTTTCAGATCGCTTCTTTGCCGGCGCCATGCTGATGTACAAAGACAACGAGATGGACATGTTGTTCAACGGGGTGATGGCGGACATGACCGGGCAGCCCGGTTTCACCATGGAGTCGAGTGGCATTGCCGATACCATGTTGATGGCGAAGTACCGGTTGTTTGCCGATGATCCGCTGATACCGACCCGGCAAGCCTCGCTGTTCTTCGGTTTGAGTCTGCCGACCGGTTCAATCGATGAGAAAAACAAGAATCACCCATTTGGGCCCAATCATCCCATGGTGATGATGGGGAATGCGCCCAATCGTCAGAAAGAGTTATTGCCCTATGGCATGCAACTGGGTTCCGGCACTGTCGATCCGAGCATCGGTCTGCTTTACCAGGCCTCAAGCTCACCCTGGTGGTGGGGCGTGAACGGTATCTACACGGCGCGCCTGTACGATAACAAGCGCGACTACCGCCTGGGTGACGAGTTCCGGCTCGATGCCTATGCAATGTACCAGTTCCGTCACAACCTGTTGGCACAGGTGCAGCTGAACGGCGAATACAAGGGTAAAATAGACGGTGTGATGGACGCGTTTGCCAGCGGGGCATCAGGGCATGCCATGCAGGGCACTGCGGCATCACCGGCCATGACACCGCTGTGGGAGACCGAAAACTATGGCGGCAACAAGCTGTTCGCCACGGTGGGGTTGCAGTGGCAGCCGGCACCGCTGCATGTAATCGATCTCAATATTGGTGTGCCACTGTACCAGGACCTGAACGGTCCACAACTGGAGACAGATTACCGTGTCATGCTGACCTGGTTCGTCGAACTGCCGACGAAAAAAAGTATTCGCTACGGTCTGGGCAAGCCACAGCCGGCAGCCGACAGCGCGCTCGGTTTTTAAGGAAACCCGTCATTGCGACGACTACATGGATGTAGGAGGTAGAGTAACGAAGCAATCTCCAAATAACAGATTCCATGTTATGAGGTTGTCACGCTGCGCTCGCAATGACATGAATTCTGGATTAGTCAGAGGTTAAACAGACAGATGGGCCGACCTGCCAGAACAATATTTATAGTCGGTCTGGCCATGCTGCTGTCGGCGTGTGCCGGCAGTGGTGGCCGTTCTGCAGCCGGCGCCATCCCTGATGCCGGTTCCCCAGGCGCACAGGCGTTTCTCAATCGCTGCAGTATCTGTCATGCGGTGCCGCATCCCGCACGCCATGTGTATTCCGGCTGGTTGTCCCTGGTCCCGCTGATGGAGCAAAGAATGGCAGAGCGCGGAGTGGGGCCGCTGAGCGGGGAGGAGCGCAGCATGATTCTTGCCTATCTGAAAGAATACGCGCGATGAATGCGTTATCCGCACTGTCGCTGGAGCGCAAGCGGCCTGGCAAGCGCTTGATAGCGGTGCTGTTCAGCCTGGGCATGTCATTGACCACGCAGGCGCCGGGTGAGTCGGCCGGCAGCTTTGAAATTACCCCGCCGAAGCAGCGTCTCATGGCACCTGCTTTTCAATTGCCGGACCTGTCGGCTGCCCGGACCTCGCTGGAAGATTTTCGTGGCAAGGTGGTGCTGGCGCATTTCTGGGCCACCTTCTGTGTTCCCTGTCTGCACGAGATACCCGGCCTGCAGGCCCTGTGGCAGGAGTACCACGAGCAGGGCCTGGTGATCCTCGGGATTGCCGCTGACCGGGGCAGTGTCGAGGTGGTGCGCGATTTCTCGGAACAGGCCGGGGTCACTTTCCCGGTGCTGCATGATGCCGATGGCCGGGTCAGGAATCGCTACGAGGTGGTGGCGCTGCCCATGAGCTATGTGATCGGGCGTGACGGCAGGATCTCCGGGCGCGTGATCGGCAGCCGTGACTGGAACAGTCCTGAAGGCCGCCAGGTGATAGAGGCTATGCTTCAACAGGATAGCGCGCTGTAGCCTTGCCCCGGTATCAATGTGTAGCCATTCGTCTGCGACAATTGGCCACATTCCCCTGGCCGGGTTAAGGCGCTACATTAAATACAGCAGGATTGTTGTTTATCCTCCCTCCCTTAGATGGTCCTGCGTGCGGTGAGTCATTCCGGTTTTTCCTCCCTTGACCGGATTGCTTGCCGCTTTTTTTTGTCCAGTGTAAATCGATGCGAGACGCTTGCGTTGTGCAGGCCGGTCAGCCTGGCTGGCAGCATCATGACCGGCGACCGCTGTTTTCCGGTGCAGTATGATACCGGCACCATGATTGCGGATTTTCCGATTGATGAGCGCCCCCTGTTATCCCGGCTCCGGCACGAGCTGCATGTCTGGCTGTTGCAGCCGGACAGGGTCACGGATGAAGCCATGCTGACCGCTTATGCGGCGAGCCTGTCCAGCGAAGAGCAAGCGCGGCAACAACGGTTCTATTTCGAACGCGACCGGCAGCTTTTCCTGGTTGCGCACGGGATGCTGCGCAGGGTGCTGTCGCAGTATGTGGATGTTGCACCGTCACACTGGCAGTTCTCACCCGGCGTACACGGCCGTCCCGAGATAGCTGTACCGGCTGGTTTGCCTGCGCTGCGCTTTAATCTCAGCCATACCCGGGGACTGGTTGCCTGCGTGATCAGCCTGGAGTCTGACTGCGGCGTTGATGTGGAAAGATTGCGTGCGACGCGTAATCCACAGGCAATCGCCAACAAGATGTATGCCGAAAGTGAGCTGGCGGATCTGGACAAGCGGGCAGGGGCGGATTACCTGGAGCGATTCTTCAGCTACTGGACCCTGCGCGAGGCCTATTGCAAGGCTACCGGGCTGGGTATTGCCCATGCACCAAGGAATTTTGCCTTTCAGATTTCTTCCGCTGGCAGCGTGGCCATTCAGTTTGAGTCGCCGGCCGTGGAGAGTGCCGATCAGTGGCAATTTGCCTGCCTGCGACCGGCCAGCGAACATCTCCTGGCGATTGCTGCACATACCGGCGATGCGGCTGACAAATCGGTCGTTGCCGGTTATTTCCCGTTATCCCGACACACGCCGGATAACCCCCCGCACTGAACGTTACGCTCGCTCTCCACGCCGGTTTTCCTGGCCTTTTGGCTACTTAATCCCGAATTCTGGATGAACCGGAGTCGAACAGATATCCAGTATGCGCCCACCCTCTTGGCCGTAAAATGTAATACAACTACAAGTAATACAATAAGTTAGTGGTATTGTCCTGTGTCGATATTACAGTTGCACATTATATTATTATAGTCTAATATAATATCAAATCGATAAACAGGAAGGGGCGCTATGTTAATTCAGGCTGCAGGCAGACAGATTACCGACGCTAAACTCACGCACAAGACACTGATCATTGCGCGCCAGGATTTCTTTGTCGATGGCATCGTGCGCATTCTCAATACCAGCGCAATCGCCGGCAACATCGTGTGCGTTTCACCGGGTGAGCCCTGCATGAGGCATTTTGTAGGCAGTCCTCCGGACTTCCTGCTGGTCCAGGAAGACTCCAGGCCGGAACCGGTTGAAGACTTCATCAGCGGAATGGTCAAGGGATTTCCCGGTATGCATGTGCTGGTTTTCGGGCAGTCGATGCCGGATGACTACCTCTACCGGATTATCCAGTCGGGTGCGCACGGTTATTTCAATGAAAAAATGAATGCCGAGCATATTCTGATGGGGCTGGAGGCCGTCAGTAACGGAGGCTACTGGGCAGAACGTCACATCATGGAACGTTTCATCAGTGATCAGTCCCTGCTGGATGGTATCCAGAACCGTGTCAGGAAGCTGGATGAGCGCCTTACCGTGCGTGAAGCGGAGGTGCTGGAGCTGATCATGCAGGGATTATCGACGGGGGAGATAGCGGAACGCATCTTCCTTTCAAACCAGGGCGTCAAGGCCCATCTCACCACGCTGTTTCGCAAGTTCAATGTAAAGAACCGCTCGCAGCTGATTCTCGCTGTGCTGGACGAGGTCAGTCCGGTGAAGAGTATTACCGGCTTGTTCCGGCAGGCTCTGCAGGACTGCCGTCAGCAGGAACAGCCGGTAGCCGCACAGCGCTAGACGGGCACACGCCGGTCAGAAATAGCGCGCCAGTTCGACGCGTAGCCGGGTGTCATCCCTGAAGCTGGCAAATACGTTGTTGTCGGGGATATTCTTCAGGCCGCGCGCTTCAAGAGACAGCTTCCAGTTATCACCAAGCCGCCGGCTCGCCTCCAGGTTATAACTCTGGCCACCACCCTCGAGGTCAACGATTACACTGGCGAGCAACTCGGAACTGGCGGCGTCATTTAGCGTGAAGCGTGCACCCAGCACCAGATCGTTCTGAAAGGCCGAGGTGAAAAACGGCTGTCCGGTAAGCGTGTCTGCCGGGTCGACGTCATCACCGCGGCTGTCATACAGATACTCGGTGATGATGCCAACGTCGACAGCAGATTCATTGATGCCGACAAAGGTGTACTCGTAGCCGCCGGCAAGCGATTCGATCCGCTCCCCCTGGCCGTTGCGCACCACGGCCTCCAGTTTCCACAACCAGCCACCGTAAACGGCCTGCAGGTCGAGGCTGGTCTGGTGGATGATTTCATAGAACGGTGTGATTTCACTGATTGTCATGGTCTGCGGGTTGTAGGCGCCAGGCTGGATGACAAAGCGGGGCTCGCGGCCGGTGCCGGTGAAGTGCGACACACCGATATCAAATGCGCCGATGGAATGTGACCAGCGCGCGGCAAAATCGGTGTGCAGGTCCCTGGCGCCGGATTCATACAGCGGATTGTCGCTGATCGGGATGGAGAAACGCGGGCGGCCCTGCCGTCCGGGGAAGGTGCGCTCGCGGAATCCCGGCAGCACGAACAGGTCAACGACGCCCCAGTCACGAATCAGGGTCAGTTTGGCCATTGGCTGCCCAAGCTTGTCTTCGCCATCTTCATTGACAACGGCATCGGTCTGGTTGATGACGTCGACCAGGTGCGCGGCCTCGGTCACGCCCCAGTACACCTTGCTGATACCGATATTGGTTTCCCAGTCACGTGCTGCATGAATCCAGGAAAGTTCACGTATATCCCCATGTGAACGATTGTCATCATGGGAATCAAGTATCAGGTAGGGCTTGAACGTGAACAGGTCGTGTCGATTATTCCATTCTTTGAAATATTCAGGTTCCAGCGCCAGCGCGGCGTAACTGCGGTGCTGGGCCGGATCAGCCGCCTGCTCCGGAAAGCCGGTCAGTTCGGCAGTGATGCTGCCACGCCAGTCACCGGCCTGTACCGGGAGTGCCGGCAGCAGGCAGGCGAGGGCATAGAGCAGTTTTCTCATGCGGTTTTTTTACCTGGCGCGCTTGAGTGAGTTCTTGTCAAAATCACGGTCAGTCAGTCCGATGTTGAACTGGTAATTGGACTGCAGCAGTCGCGTACTCTTGCCGGTCTGGTGATTTACCATGTACATGTTGTGCGCGCGCCAGAACTTGTCGTTGTACTGATTGTATTCGGTGAATACCAGTGTTTTCAGCAGTGCGTTCTTGCGGTCGTAGTATTCGATCTTGCGTTCCTTGTAGTGTTCCTTGTCAAGCCACACGATCTGGCGGGTGTAGCCTGACTTCCTGTCTTTCGGGTAGCGCTCGAAAACAAATACGTCCAGGCCATCCAGCGTTTCGTCACGCAGGTACTTGTAGGTGTACTTGTCGACCTCCTGCGAGGTAATGTCCTCGTAGGCAAATTCACTGCCCATGAACGGACCGGACTTGTTGTCCGATGCGATGCGCTTTACGCGCTTCAGGGCCGGCAGGTAGAGCCACTGGTCATCCGGGCCTTCCTTGTGGGTGAAGCTGAGCAGGGCGGTGCCCTGCACGTCGCGTGGTTCATCAAAGATTGTCTGGCTCTTGTCGCCGTCGCCAGTCACTTCCAGGTTCTTCGAACGAATCACGCGGGTACTTTCCTGTCCCTGCTTGTTCTTCAGGATCATCTTTACGTCACTGGTGTAATCACCAAAGCCGGTGTCGCGCCGGTCTGCTTCCACGGCAATTGCCAGCCCCTCTTCCTCGGGCGTCCCGGCCGTGGTGCCCAGTGGCAGCAGGCACAGTATCAATGCCGGTAGCAGCCTGTCAGGTATCCTCATCTTCGTTCTCCTGTGACTTGGTTTGAAGCAGCAGCAGTGCGATATTCTACGGTAATTGCCGGTCACCTTCCCGTGTCCGCGCATTTCACGTGGGCCTGGGTCTGGGCGGTGCCGTTTACAGCGACCACCCCTACCCGGCATCGGGTGACGGGGGTCTACAGACTGTGACCGCCGATGACAGGAAGAATTTCCGCAACGGCCCTGTTAAATGCCTGCATGCAGCAGCTAAGTGTTTGACAAGCAATGACTATCATCATAGGCTCAACAGCCTGAAAAAATCATCACCGGCGTATGCGCGCCGACAGGAAATCACATGGCTGACCGCAGATTACAGGTGTTTCATACCGTTGCACGTCTGCTGAGTTTTACCAAGGCGGCCGAGAGCCTGCATATGACGCAGCCAGCGGTGACTTTCCAGGTGCGTCAGCTGGAAGAATATTTCAACACGCGTTTGTTTGACCGAACCCATAATCGCATCAGCCTGACCGATGCCGGTGAGCGCGTGTATGAGTATGCGGCGCAGATTTTCGACCTGTATGCCAAGATGGATAATGCGGTCAGGGATATGACCGGTGAGATCAGCGGCATCCTGATCATTGGTGCAAGCACCACGATTGCAGAGTACATGCTGCCCTCGTTGCTGGGTGACTTCAAAAAGGAATACCCGGACGTCAACGTGCACCTCAAGGTATCAAATTCCGACGGTATCGTTTCCATGGTAGAGAACAACGATATCGACCTCGGTGTGGTCGAGGCGCCGGTCATGAACAAGAACCTGGTCGTTGAGAACTGTCGCCATGACCGACTGGTTGCCATCGTGCCGCCCCGGCATGCGCTTGCCGGCAAGAAGAAAGTCAAATTCAGCGACCTGCTTGATCATGCGTTTATTGCCCGTGAAGAGGGTTCCGGTACGCGCGAGGTGATCGAAGAGTACCTTGCCGGTTCCGGCCTCAAGGCGGCTGACCTGACGATCGCCATGGAACTGGGTAGTCCCGAGGCGATCAAGGGCGCGGTGGAGGCCAGCATGGGCGTGTCGATCGTCTCGGAAGTGACCATACACAAGGAGCTGCAACTGGGCACGCTGGTTGCGCTGGAACTCGATCCGCCGCTGGAGCGACCATTCTCCTTTGTGCATCAGAAACAGAAGTTCCGCCAGCGCGCGATGGATGAGTTGCTTGATTTTGCGCGCGCCTATTGCCAGTCGCATAAAGATGACAGTTAAATCGTTGTCATGAGTGCGCAGGCGCAGCAACTCCTGAGCCTGTTTGAAAACCTTGCGCCTGGTGACCAGGCAGCACTGCAGGCGTTTGCTGAATTCCTCGCAGCGCGTGGTGGTGCTGTACCGCAGGTACTGACAGGCATGGTCGTGCCGAGCCTGGAGCCGGTCACGGTGCCGGACCCGGAAGCAATCGAACGTCCACCCGGCGAATCAATCGTTGCCGGGCTCAAGCGCCTGGCAAAGACCTACCCGATGCTGGACAAGAGCGAGATGCTGAGTGCGACCTCGGATATCGTCGCGACCAACATCATGCAGGGTACCGATGCCGCGCCGGTCATTGACGAGCTGGAGGAGATCTTTGCATCGCACTACCGGCAACTGAAGGCCGGGCGAGAAGGCGAGTGACATGAACATCCTCTACGAATGGTACCAGCGTACCGTTTCCGACCCGCAGGCAGTCATCCTGGTGTTGCTGCTGGCGCTCTTTTTCATCGTCATGCTTACACTGGGCCAGATGCTGGCGCCGGTGCTGGCCGGTGTAGTGATTGCCTACCTGCTGGATGGTGTGGTCGAGAAATTCCATCAGCTGGGTGCGCCGCGCGTATCCGCGGTGACGGTGGTGTTCCTGTTGTTCATGTCGTTCCTGGTGTTTGCCATGTTCTGGCTGGTGCCGCGCCTGTTCACACAGGTCACTCAACTGGTAAGCCAGTTGCCGGATATTATCCAGCTGGGACAGGATGTCCTGCTGCAGCTGCCGGAGAAATACCCGAACATGTTTAACGCGGAGCAGGTGCATGAGCTGGGGGCGACAATCCGTGCGGAGATTACCGAGTTGAGCCAGCGCGTGTTGTCATTGTCACTGCCGGCCGTGTTCGGGCTGATCTCGCTGATGGTCTACATCATCCTGGTGCCGGTGCTGGCGTTTTTCTTTCTCAAGGACAAGACCCGAATCCTGGCGTGGTTCAGCCAGCGCCTGCCGCGGCAACGCCGGCTGGTTGACGAGGTGACCCGGGATGTCAATGAGCAGGTTTCCAATTATGTGCGCGGCAAGGTCTGGGAGATTTTCATTGTCGGCGGGGCAGCCTTTGCCCTCTTTACCATTATGGGTCTGCAATATGCCCTGCTGCTGGCAACCATGGTGGGGCTGTCAGTAATTATTCCGTACATTGGTGCCGCAGCGGTGACTGTGCCGGTTGCCATGATTGCGTGGTTTCAGTGGGGCTGGAGTGCCGAGAGCGGCTGGTTGTTGATGGCCTATCTGGTGTTGCAGGCGCTGGACGGTTACCTGCTGGTGCCACTGCTGTTTTCCGAGGTGGTTAACCTGCACCCGGTGGCGATCATCATCGCCATCCTGGTGTTTGGCGGACTGTGGGGGTTCTGGGGCGTGTTTTTCGCCATTCCACTGGCCACGCTGGTGCAGGCCGTGATGCAGGCCTGGCCCAAGAAGGGCAAGGAAGAGGATGCGCCGGGCACGGCGGCACCTGCGTGATTTAGACAGGCATGCCCTGTTATGCGGGAGTGGATTTCATCCGCGACAGGGGCTAACCATTTGTATATCGCGCCTGCAAGGCGCTCCTACAGGAGTTTCTATTGATGTAGGAGCGCTTCGCAAGCGCGATGGTTATCTTAAAAAGATCGCGGACGCGGTCCGCTCCTACAGGCGCATCTTATTGTTGTAGGAGCGCCTTGCAGGCGCGATGTTTAGCCAAGCGCCTTTATTGCTTCCAGCACCTCGTCGACATGTCCTGGCACTTTCACCTTGCGCCATTCGTGGCGCAGCACGCCCTTTTCATCGATCAGGAAGGTGCTGCGTTCGATGCCCATGACCTTTTTGCCGTACATGTTCTTTTCCTTGATCACGTCAAACAGCGTGCAGGCCTTTTCCCCGGCATCGGACAGCAGGTCAAAGGGAAACTGTTGCTTCGATCTGAAATTTTCATGTGATTTCACACTGTCGCGCGATATGCCCAGTATCACGGTATTGCGGCGCCTGAAGGTATTGATCTTGTCCCTGAAGTCCTGCCCCTCGGTCGTGCAGCCGGGGGTGCTGTCTTTCGGGTAGAAGTACACGACCACGCACTTGCCGGTAAAATCGGACAGTGCGATATCCTGTTCACCGGTTGCCGGCAGTTTGAAGTCCGGCACCTTTTTGCCAATCTTGATTTTGCTCATGCGGTGGTTGTTCCTGGCGGGCAATAAATAAGAAGAGGTCTTTACATCTTGGTTACTGGTAATTCTTGGCCGGTTCCATGACCGCGTCGAGATTCAGCTGGTCACAGAATTCCATGAAATCCTCGCGCAGGGTGGCGATTTGCACGCTGGCACTGATCTGGATAACCATGTGTACGGAAAACATGGGTGTACCGGAATGGGCGGCCGGGTAACCCGTGGTAACCATCTCCTGGATGTTTATCTGTCGCTGCGAAAAGAACCGCGCGAGATTATGCACGATGCCCGGCTGGTCGAGTGCCACGACATCAACCGCATAGGGCAGCAGGTCCTTGTCGTGTTCACGCTCAACGGGACGGTGTGCGGTGATAGTCAGGCCAAGCCGGGTCTCGATGCCCGGTAGCTGGTTCTCCAGCTTGGCGATATTGTTCCAGTTTCCGGCGACCTGCAGCAGCAGGGCGAAGTCACCGTCCAGAACCACCATGCGGCTGTCACTGATGGTGCAGCCGCTGTGCAGAACGCTGCGCGAGAGGTCGTCGATGATGCCGGTCTTGTCCTCTCCGAGCGCGGCGAGCACCAGTTGGTGCGTGTTGGTGCTGGAATTTTCTTTCATCTTGGAGATATCCCGGACGTCATGCAGGTGATTCTGCCTGTGCCGCACAAGTCTAGCATTTTTACCTGCGGCAGGCGCTGAAATCCCGCCTGTAATCAATGATTACCTTGTCAGTGCAGGGTGCCGTCAGTACCATGTCCACCTCAACTCGGGTGTGGAGAATCCGGTAATGATTCAGGGCAGTATAGTGGCGTTGGTTACCCCCATGCAGGAGGATGGCGCCATCGACGATGACAGCCTGCGACGGCTGGTCGATTTTCATGTCGAGAACCGGTCTGATGCGCTGGTGGCCGTGGGTACCACGGGGGAATCCGCCACCCTGGACGAGGAGGAACACTGCCGCCTGATTCGGCGCATGGTCGAGTTTGCTGCCGGCCGCATCGCGGTGATTGCCGGTACCGGGGCGAATTCAACCCGCGAGGCAATCGATTTGACCCGCTGTGCGCACCAGGCGGGCGCCGATGCCTGCCTGCTGGTGACCCCGTACTACAACAAGCCCACCCAGGAAGGTCTCTACCGGCATCACAAGGCCATCGCCGAGGCCGTACCGGTTCCGCAGATTCTGTACAATGTACCCGGTCGTACCGCCTGTGACATGTTGCCGGAAACCGTTGAGCGACTGGCGGATGTCGATAACATCGTCGGTATCAAGGAGGCAACCGGTGACCTCGGGCGCGCGCGCGATATCATGCAGCGATGCGGGGACCGCATGGTTGTATACAGTGGCGATGATGCCACCGCCATGGAGCTGATGCTGCTGGGCGGCAAGGGCAACATTTCGGTTACCGCCAATGTTGCGCCGGCTGAAATGCATGAACTGTGCGCTGCCGCCATGGCCGGTGACCGTGAACAGGCAGCGTCGATCAATGACCGGCTCGATATATTGCACCGGACCCTGTTTCTTGAATCCAACCCGATTCCGGTCAAGTGGGCATTGTATGAAATGGGCATGATTCCGGCAGGTATCCGCCTGCCGCTGACACCGCTGGCAGAACAGCATCGTGAAACTCTCCGGCAGGCGCTTGTGCAGGCCGGTGTACTGGAGATCGCAGGATAACGATATGCAGCAGAAATCAATGGTACGAACCCTTGTCTTGACAGTTGCTGCCACGCTGGCGCTGACGGCTTGCGGGGTGATGGACAAGGTTGCGCCGGGGCGTGACAAGATTGACTACAAGAAGAGCAAGGCCATTGATACCCTGGAAGTACCACCGGAGTTATCGTCCAGTACCATCAACGATGCGCCGGAATCGCTGGGTTCAGCCGGTACCAGTTACTCGGAGTTCGGTACAACGCAGCCGTCGCGTGGAGCTGCCGGCGTACTGCCGGCCAGCACCGGTGTACGTGTGGAGCGTGACGGGAACCAGCAGTGGCTGGTGGTGCAGGGCACGCCGGAACAGGTCTGGCCGCGGGTCAGGGAATTCTGGTTGCAGGAGGGTTTCCTGATCCGGACCGAGGACCCGCGCACGGGTATCCTGGAAACCGAGTGGGCAGAGAATCGTGCCGATATTCCGCAGGGTCCGGTACGCAAGATGATCGGCAAGGCGCTGGACGCCGTTTACTCGGCCGGTACCCGCGACAAGTACCGCGTGCGACTGGAACGGGGGCAGGGCGACAGCGCGACCGAGGTGTTTCTGACCCACCGGGGCGTCGAGGAAGTGCTCACCGGCGGCCCGATCGACAATACCCCGACCTGGAAGCCGCGTGAGTCCGACCCGGAGTTGGAAGCGGAAATGCTCAAACGCATGCTGGTGTTCCTGGGTGTCGAGGAGCAGAAGGCGCAGACGCTGCTGGCGCAGCGTGCGGAAACGCAGGTGCGTGCCAACCTGGTCAGCGACAGCAGCGGCAGCATGCTGGTTATTGGGGAAGACTACTCGCGCGCATGGCGCCGTACCGGCGTGGCACTGGACCGGGTCGGTTTCACTGTGGAGGACCGTGATCGTTCCACCGGGACTTACTACGTACGCTATAACGACCCGCTGGGTGAGCAGGAAGAGAAGGGTCTGCTCAGCAAGCTGGCGTTCTGGTCTTCTGATGACAAGGGGGATGCAACCGAATATCGCATCGAACTGCAGGCCAATGGCGCGACCACCAATGTCATCGTGAATAACAGCCAGGGTGTGCGCGATACCACGCCGACCGCGAAACGTATATTGACGCTGCTGGAAGAACAACTGCGCTGAGAACAGGCATGCAATTCGCCTCTCTCGGCAGTGGCAGTCGTGGCAACGGCACGCTGGTCGAATCAGGCAACACACTGGTCATGCTGGATTGCGGCTTCTCCTGTCGTGAAACCGAGCGACGCATGGCACGCCTCGGGCGCAGCCCGGATCAACTCGACGCCTTGCTGGTAACCCATGAGCATGGCGATCACGTGCGCGGCATTGCACCCCTGGCACGCAAGTACCGCCTGCCGGTGTGGCTGACACGCGGTACCTGGCAGACACTGCGTGACCAGGATTTGCCCGAGGTGCAGCATTTTGAGGCGCATGACCTGTTTTCGGTGGCGGATCTGCAGGTGCAGCCCTTTACGGTGCCACACGATGCCCGTGAGCCCTGCCAGTTCAGCTTCGGTGACGGCACGCGCCGGCTGGGTGTGCTGACCGACACCGGCCGCATGACGCCACACATCGTGGAGCAACTGGATGCCTGTGATGCCCTGTTGCTGGAATGCAACCACGATGCCGCCATCCTGGCCAACGGGCCCTATTCAGCTGCCCTGAAGCAGCGTGTCGGTGGCCCGCTGGGGCACCTGAGTAATAGCCAGGCCGCGACGCTGCTGGCACAACTGGACCAGTCCCGGCTGCAACACGTGGTTGCGGCCCATCTCAGCGAGCAGAACAACCGCCCGGCGCTGGCGCGCGCAGCACTGGCAGACACCCTGGATTGCGAGCATGACTGGGTCGGTATCGCCGACCAGCAACAGGGACTCGACTGGCGCACCATCAGCTGAACGGTAATTGCCGTCGGCGGCGGGTGCGGCACTGACATTGCCGGGGCCATCCAGTATCATTCCCGCTCCTGAATTTCTCAGTCCCCGGAGCCCAGATGCTGCACCTGCGCGGTTGCCCTGCCCATTCCGAATTCCGTCTCGGTAAACTGCTCGCGCAGTGCCGCGAGCAGCTGCCTGCCCTCGCCGGACTGAGTGCCGACTATCTGCACATCGCCGAGCTGGATGCGTCGTTGTCCGACTCCGAGCAGGACGTACTGGAGAAGCTGCTCAGCTACGGGCCTGCACAGTCGAGCGCGGGCTTGACCGGTGTGGCGCTGATTGTCGTACCGCGCCCGGGCACCATTTCGCCCTGGTCCAGCAAGGCAACCGACATTGTGCACAACTGCGGGCTGGACAAGGTGCGCCGTGTCGAGCGCGGCATCATCTATACGCTGGATGTGCCGGATAACGCGCTGGATGCGCAGCAACGCGCCGCCATCCTGCCGCTGCTGCATGACCGCATGATCGAGACGGTGCTGTTCGATATCGATGACACTGATGCGCTGTTTCGGCATGCCGTGCCGGCACCGTGTGAACGCATCGATGTGCTCGAGGGTGGCAGGCAGGCGCTTGAGCATGCCAACCGTGATCTCGGACTGGCGCTGTCGGATGACGAGATCGATTACCTGGTAGAGAATTTCACCGCGCTGGGGCGCAACCCGGTTGATATCGAGTTGATGATGTTCGCGCAGGCCAACTCGGAACACTGTCGTCACAAGATATTCAATGCCGACTGGGTGATCGATGGCGAGGCGCAGACGAACAGCCTGTTTGGCATGATTCGCGAATCCTACAAGCACAGTCCGGAGGGCGTGCTGTCGGCCTACAGTGACAACGCCGCCGTGGTGGAAGGCTATGACGTACAGCGTTTCTTCCCCGAACCCGGCACGCACAGCTACCTGCCGCACGAGCAGCCGGCGCACCTGGTCATCAAGGTCGAGACCCATAACCACCCCACGGCCATATCCCCGTTCCCGGGCGCCGCGACCGGCTCCGGTGGCGAAATACGTGACGAGGGTGCGACCGGACGCGGTGCCAAGCCCAAGGCCGGGCTGTGCGGTTTTTCGGTATCCAACCTGCGCATCCCGGGCTTTGAACAACCCTGGGAAACCGACCATGGCAAGCCGGCGCGTATCGTCTCTGCGCTGGACATCATGACCGAGGGACCGCTCGGCGCGGCCGCCTTCAATAACGAATTCGGCCGTCCCAACCTGTGCGGTTATTTCCGCACCTTTGAAGAGCAGGTGGCGGGTGCACAGGGTCCCGAACTGCGTGGTTACCACAAGCCGATCATGCTGGCCGGTGGTTCCGGCATGATCTGCGCCGAACACGTGGAGAAGGGCGAGATACCGGCCGACACGCCGATTGTCGTGCTGGGTGGGCCGGCCATGCTGATCGGCCTGGGCGGTGGCGCGGCGTCGTCGATGTCCAGTGGCGCGAGTGCCGAGGACCTGGACTTTGCCTCGGTGCAGCGTGGCAACCCGGAGATGGAACGGCGTGTCCAGGAAGTGATCGACGCCTGCTGGTCGCTGGGTGGCGACACCCCGATCGTGTCGATCCATGATGTCGGCGCCGGCGGTCTGTCCAACGCAGTGCCGGAACTGGTTAATGACAGCGGCCGCGGTGGCAACTTTGAATTACGCGCGATACCGAATGATGATTCCGGCATGTCACCGATGCAGGTGTGGTGCAACGAATCACAGGAACGTTACGTGCTGGCGATCGACAAGGGGCGCATGGAGGAATTTTCCGCCCTGTGCAAGCGCGAACGCTGTCCGTATGCCGTGCTGGGCACCGCGACCGCGAACCAGCAACTGGTGTTGAGCGACAGCCATTTTGACAATTCACCCATCGACCTGCCGATGAGCCTGCTGCTGGGCAAGCCGCCGAAGATGTTGCGCGATGTGCAGCGTATGCCTGTCACGCACGCGGCGTTTTCCACGGCCGGCATTGATGTGTGTGATGCCGCCTATCGCGTGCTGCGTCTGCCGGCGGTAGCAAACAAGACCTTTCTGATCACCATCGGTGACCGCTCGGTCACCGGCATGATTGCGCGCGACCAGATGGTCGGGCCGTGGCAGGTGCCGGTCGCGGATGTGGCGGTGAGTGCGTCTGACTACCAGGCGGTGACCGGCGAGGCAATGGCGCTGGGAGAGCGCACGCCGCTGGCGTTGCTGGATGGTGCGGCCTCCGGTCGCATGGCCGTGGGCGAGGCCATTACCAATATTGCTGCGAGCAGTATCGATGCCATCGGCAACATCGTGTTGTCGGCAAACTGGATGGCGCCTGCCGGACACCCGGGCGAGGACGCCATCCTGTATGAAACGGTGCAGGCGGTCGGTGCGGAGCTGTGCCCGGCGCTCGGTATTGCCATCCCGGTCGGCAAGGATTCCATGTCGATGAAATCCGTCTGGCAAGAGGACGGCACCGACAAGTCGGTGACTGCGCCGCTGTCACTGATTGTCTCGGCATTTGCGCCGGTGCGCGATGTGCGCAAGACACTGACCCCGCAGCTGAAGAGTGACGCGGGCGAAACAGCATTGCTGCTGATCGACCTTGGGCAGGGCCGTAACCGGCTCGGGGGTTCAGCGCTGGCGCAGGTGCACAAGCAGGTGGGCAGTGTTCCGCCGGATGTGGATGATGCTGCCCTGTTAAAGGGCCTGTTTGGCGCGATCCAGGCGCTCAATAACAAGAACCTGTTGCTGGCCTATCACGACCGTTCCGATGGCGGCCTGCTGGCCACTGTGTGTGAAATGGCGTTTGCCGGTCACGCCGGTGTCTCGGTTGATCTCTCCGGTTACGGTGATGACCCGGTTGCCGCGTTGTTCGCCGAGGAACTGGGCGCGGTGGTGCAGGTGCGTGCCGCCGACCGTGCGACGGTAGTTTCGATTCTGGAAGATCACGGACTGGGTGGCGCGGCACACGTCATCGGCCAGTTGAATACGACTGACCACGTGGAATTTTCCGCTGACGGTGAAACCCTGTTGTCCGAGACGCGCGTCGATCTGCAGCGCGCGTGGTCGGAAACCACCTTCCGCATGCAGTCGCTGCGCGACAACCCGGTCTGTGCGCAACAGGAATTCGATGCGCTGCTGGATGGGGACGACTGCGGCATCAGTCCGGCGCTCAGTTTCGATGCGCAGCAGGATATTGCCGCGCCGTTTATCGCCAGTGGCGTGCGCCCGCGCATGGCGATTCTGCGCGAGCAGGGCGTCAACGGCCAGATCGAGATGGCCGCGGCATTCCACCGTGCCGGTTTTGATGCCGTCGATGTGCACATGAGCGACCTGCTGTCCGGACGCATGCGGCTGGATGATTTCCAGGGGCTGGCCGCCTGTGGCGGGTTTTCCTATGGCGATGTACTGGGCGCAGGGCAGGGTTGGGCCAAGTCGGTGTTGTTCCATGCCGAGCTGCGCGACAGCTTTCATGCCTTCTTTGAGCGCAGTGACAGTTTCTCGCTGGGTGTCTGTAACGGTTGCCAGATGCTGTCGACCCTGAAGGAAATCATTCCCGGCGCACAGCACTGGCCGCGTTTTGTCAGAAACGAGTCAGAGCAGTTCGAGGCCCGTTTTTCACAACTGGAAATCCTTCCCACGCCCTCGATCTTCCTAAGCGATATGGCCGGGTCGATCCTGCCGGTCGCCGTGGCGCATGGCGAGGGGCGTGCGGACTTCGGTGCGGAGAGTGCTTCCGGGGTGCTGGACAGCGGACTGGTGGTGGCACGCTATGTCGATGGCCATGGCGCAGCGACCGAGAACTATCCAGCCAACCCGAATGGTTCGCCACTGGGTATTACCGGTCTGACCACGGCGGACGGACGCGTCACCATCATGATGCCGCACCCGGAGCGTGTGTTCCGCACACTTACAAACTCCTGGCATCCGGCAGAGTGGGGCGAGGATGGCCCGTGGCTGCGCATGTTCCGCAACGCGCGTGCATGGGTAGGGTAATGGGGTCAACTGTTTTCTGATTATCTTTTTTTAGAAAGTTGGCTGTTCGTAGTAGAGAAGCAGAAAAACCAGCGGTCTGATGTTTTAAGGCGGAGTTCCCTTCTTTTACGAGTTCCGAAGGACCTCGGGCAGGTGTGAGAGGGACTCTTCGATGGCTTCCTCGGGAAACTCGTAATCTTCCAGCTCGTTGTTGAAATAACGATCGTAAGCGGACATGTCAAAGTGCCCGTGTCCTGAGAGATTGAACAGAATTGTCCTGGGTTCGCCGCTCTTTGCACATTCCCTGGCAGATCGGACGGCGGCAGCGATGGCGTGGGTGGATTCCGGTGCGGGTACGATGCCTTCTGTGCTGGCGAAGAGCACGCCTGCTTCGAACGTTTCCAGTTGAGGGATGGCGACGGCATCCACCAGGCCTTCATGGTGTAGTTGGCTGACCAAGGGCGAATCGCCGTGGTAACGCAGGCCACCGGCATGGATGCCCGGTGGTACAAAGTCATGCCCCAGGGTGTGCATTTTCAACAGCGGGGTCAGGCCGATGGCATCACCGTAATCGTAGGCATAAGGACCTTTAGTCAGGGTCGGGCAGGAAGTCGGCTCCACTGCAACCAGTCGCACGTTCTTGCCCGCCGCCTTATCGGCAAAAAATGGAAAAGCAATGCCGCCGAAATTGGAACCGCCACCACAGGGGGCGTAGATCTCATCAGGGTAGTCACCCACCAGGGCTAGTTGTTTCTTCGCTTCCTGGCCGATAACGGTCTGATGCAGCAACACATGATTGAGCACAGAACCCAGGGAGTAGTTGGTGTCCTTGCGGTTTGCTGCCTCTTCCGCTGCCTCGGAAATGGCAATGCCGAGGGAGCCGGGGGAGTCCGGGTGTTCAGCCAGAATCTTGCGTCCGGACTCGGTCATGTCGGTGGGACTCGCATACACCTCGGCGCCCCAGGTCTGCATCATCGAGCGTCGGTAAGGTTTTTGTTCGTAGCTGACCTTAACCATGTAAACCCGGACGTCAATTCCGAATAATTGACCAGCCAACGCCAGGGAACATCCCCACTGTCCTGCGCCCGTCTCGGTGGACAGGCGTTTGATGCCTGCGACCTTGTTGTAATAGGCCTGGGCTACAGCGGTATTGGGCTTATGAGACCCGGCAGGACTGGCCGACTCATTTTTGTAGTAGATTTTGGCCGGCGTACCCAGGGCCTGCTCCAGGCGGTGGGCGCGGTAAAGTGGGGAAGGGCGCCAGAGTGTAAGGATATTGCGCACTTCTTCCGGAATGGGGATCCAGCGCTCGGCGCTGATCTCTTGCTCTATGATGTTATCGGGGAAGATCGCCTGCAGGGCATCCGGACCAACCGGCTTGCCATCAGGGCCCATGGGGGGTGCCGGTGGATTCGGCATATCGGCGACAACGTTATACCAGTGAGTTGGGATTTCAGATTCTTCTAACAGGATCTTGGTGCGCATTCAGGTCTCCTGATTCATTCGGTGTGTCACGACGCAGGAAGCAACTCTCGGCAAGGCCATGGAGAATCATCACACAATGCCCTGTGCGGTTCCAGTAGTCGATAACAGAAAGCAACTGCCCGCCCTGCCAGCTAAAGGGTTAATAGCCGCGGTGCCAGTTTGCATTAACCGGCCAACAGTGAAAATGCTATTCTAGACAGCAACACGTCAAACCCCGGGTTCACTTCATGGAAAAAAGATCGGCCATATTGCTGGTGCATTGTCCTGACCGTGAGGGCATCGTGCTTGCGGTGACCAGCTTCATAGCGAGCAACAGCGGCAATATCCTGTATCTCGATCAGCATGTCGATTACGAGAAAGGGCGGTTCTTCATGCGCGTGGAATGGGACCTTGCACGGTCTTCGATAGCCGATGAACAGCTTGGCGAGCAATTCCAGCAGCATGTCGCAGCAGGTTTTGACATGCTGTGGCAACTGCATTTCTCCAATGAGCGTCCGCGCATGGCGCTGCTGGTGTCAAAGTTGCCGCATTGCTTTTATGACATCCTTGCGCGTTACGAGTCGGGAGAGTGGCAGATCGAGGTGCCGCTGATTATCAGCAACCACCAGGATATGGAGCGTGTTGCAGAGCGGCATGGTATCGATTACTTCCATCTGCCGGTCAATCAGGACAACAGGCAGGAGCAGGAAGCCCGGCAGCTTGAGTTGCTGCAACAATATAATATCGATTTCATTGTGCTGGCGCGGTACATGCAGATATTGAGCGAGGACTTTATTAATCAGTATCCGCAAGGAATTATTAATATCCATCATTCCTTTCTGCCGGCATTCCCGGGTGGCCGTCCGTACCATTCAGCCTATGAGCGCGGCGTGAAGATTATCGGCGCAACCAGTCATTACGTGACCACGGAGCTGGATGCGGGGCCGATCATCGAGCAGGATGTTGCGCATGTCAGTCACAAGGACACCGTTGAAGACATGATCCGCAAGGGCCGTGATCTTGAGAAGGTCGTACTTGCCCGCGCGATCTGGCACCAGATAAGGCGCAACATCCTTGTATGCGATAACCGGACCGTGATTTTTGATTAAAGCGGGTGGTGGATCCGTACTTATTGAGAACGCGTTCTGCCGGGGCAGGGTGTTTGCGGTGACGGGACTAATGCAGTCGATTTTTGCTTTCCAGGAACTGCTTTCGTTCTGACTCGCTTGGTATCTCCTCGGCGAGTGTCTGGTACAGGTCGTCAAGACTGCTGCTTTTCGTTCCATGATCAAGTGCTGTTTGGCCGGCAGGGCCGGGAAAGTCAGACTCCACGATCATTATATTAAATTGTAACTATATGTTTAGAAACAATATTACCGGGAAGGCAGGGCGGGGGGGTGTAAGGATGGTCAGTGGCGGCGTTTGTTCCGTAATTGTGTGCGTGAGTGAGCTGAATAGCGGTCAGTTTCCTTTCTCTGCCAGTTTGGTATCCGGGTTAGGTGTCTCCCGGGGCCCTGAATATTCAAACGAATGACCGCTTTCGAGAGCGGATTCAACCGGTAAGCCATTGCTCATACCCCATCTTTTTGTAGAAAGACAAAGTGTTGCGCTCACCGGTTGAACCTGCCGCCATTATCGGACCAAAGAGTCTGACTTTTTGATTTCCGCATTATTTTCAGCCACCCCGATCCTGATCCTCCGACGGTTTGCCAAGCGAATGTTCAAACGGGTGGTTTACCGGCGTTCTTAGAAACTCTTCCTTGGTTTCTTCCGACTCGAAATAGATGGTCAGGTTGCCATCAACCAGTGACGGATGGTTCTTCACATCACTGATGTCATGCCCGTTGACCGGGTCAATAGTACCGATAAGGTAATTCGGCTCGTGTAACCGATGACTCTGCTCCTGGTCGCGCGGTAACGGTGTCGTGGCGACCCAGTTGAGTTCATCAAAACGAATACCGGGCATTTTCTGTGCTGCTGGTTTATTCATGTTGTCTACCTCCTCACACTTTCATCAGAGGGCTGGGTGCCGGCTGGCCTTTACATGTAGGCCTTGGCCTCTTCGCCCGGATCTGGCAGGCCGGCGACGCGCCAGGCCTCCCGTTGACTGCTGAACAGGTTGTCCACGCAGTGCTTGTGCATATGGTTCGCTATGCATATGTGGCTGAATGCGGGCAGTGCAATCCCGAAACGCTCGAAGTGGTCCCGCAGTGCCCGGACAATCACCCAATGGTCATGGGTCAGTGGCGGCAGACCGTCAAGACGAGCAATTTCCGAGGCTACCTGCTCGTTCCACAGGTCGGGGTCTTTCAGAAATCCCTCACTGTTGAGCAGGGTATCGACAGGCTCACTTGCTGTTGTCATGCTATCACCGGATTTTTGGCTACCTGTGCCATTTAAAACGCACTGGACTTCTATGAGATAAACCTAGGTCAGGCTGGTGGTTTGTCAAGACGCAAGCACAATGAATTAATCTGGATCAGATTCGATTGTGAAAACCTGGCCTCGCCCCGGGTTTTCTTTGTTTGAGGAATGTCCGTTTTTGGCTGCCAGCTCAACCGAATGCATGGTCTCTACCCAACCCTGATGCGGGGGTCAGGTATACTGATTTCAACCTGCTGAAAGGGAAGCCCTGTATGCACTATTCACAACCACTGGCTGTGGCCACGTTATTGCTGGTTTGTTGTTCAAGCCAGAATAGTTTGGCGCAAAATTCCTGTGACGATCTGTTCAAGAAAGCGAATGTTTCTTCAAACGGGACGGTCTCCCTGGAGGAGTACCGGGAAATGCAGCTACAAGAGGGCTTTAACCGTATTGACACAGATAGAAATGGCGCGCTGACGAGATTGGAGATCGCAGCTCAAAAGACGGCTGACTCAGGTTACAAGAGCGAAGAAGTCGATGCGTTAATCGCACAGGTTGTAAACATAGATCGGAATATGGACGGGTTCTTACAGGCATCTGAATACGGAGAGTTGGTGGCTGAGGGTACCGTCTATGGGTTGCCGCCGGATTTCTCGGAAGTAGCCAGCGACGGCAGCATTGACTACTGCCAGCTGAGTACCAGCCTCGCAATGCACCAGTCCCGACGAGATTTCGCAGCACGCGACACTAATAATGACAACGCTATTAGTTTCAATGAGTATGTTGCGCATGCAGATATCGCCAGCACCATAAAACAGCAGCAAGGCGGTGCTGACGGCGCCATTACCCTCAAGGAATGTCTTGAACGTGAAACGAAACAGGGCTCCTCTCAACCTGCTATGGGAGGTAACCGTGGAAACGCTGGCGCGCATCCCTGATGTTTTGCACGCTTGCTTCTCATGGGTTGCTGTCTTGGCGGTTCCCGGGTATCCGGGTCTGATATGACCGGGTACTGAATGGTTGTGAGGATTCGGTGGGCCGTACGGGTGTCCCGCCGGGCAGATTTCAGCGTTTCGATACCCAGGCGCCGTCCAGTTCCAGGCGTTCTTCCAGTAAGGCGGCCCAGTCGCTGGCCTCGCGGTAGTTTTCATAGCCGGTGGTGCGGATACGTATCATGGGCCGGTCATTGACGGTTACCTTGACCAGTTCCGCTGCCACGCCCTTGTCCCTGAAGGTGCTCAACATGCGTTGCGCGGTGGACTCATAGTTGTAAGAAGCCAGGTTGACCACCCAGTTGCCGGTGCCGGTCTGCGGTGGCGGCGGAGTGCGGACAGTTTCCGTGTTCTGCGCCGGGCTCTGTGTGGCCATGGTGACATTTCTCAGGATAGGCAGGATGGTCGGTTGCTGTGAGGCGGCCACCGGTTGCGTGGTTTCGGTTTGCACGGCCTCCTGCGCCGGGGCCGGGGTGGTTGTCTCCGGCACGATTGTGTCGGCGGGCGCATCTTCGGTGGCTGTGTCTGCCTGTACGGTTAGTGCGCTCTCCTGCGGGTCAGTTGTTGCCGCTATCACGGCAATGCCCGGTTGGCCGGCGGCCGGCGCCGGGAATATGTTCGGGTCGACCATATCGCTGTCCAGCCGCTCTTCCTGGTCAGCCGCTAGCGAAAACCCGGCTGCCGGTTTGGCCGTGGTATTGAGCGGCATCGGCTGGATGCCGTGCATGGCCAGCTGTGGTTTGCCAGCAGAGGTGAAATAGACGCCGGCGATGCCAACCCCCAGCGCCAGCACGGCAACCCGGGTGATACCGGTGAGCAGTCGCTGACCCAATGGTTTGCCTGGCTTGGGCCGGGGTTCAGTTCGGACCGTGTTTTCCTGTACCCGCCAGGTCTCCGGGGTGCTGGTGCCATCCCAGCTTTCCCACGGTATCGGACCATCGGCAAAGCCGGCCGCGCCCTCGCTGGACATGCGCTCTTCGAAGGCGCGCAGTTTTTCTGAATCGGCCTGTGACGGGTTCGTTGGCATCAGTTAACTGTCCAGTCGTTTGTACTTGATACGGTGTGGCTGATCGGCATCCGCGCCCAGGCGGCGTTTCCTGTCCGCCTCGTAGTCGGCGTAGTTGCCCTCGAACCAGACGGTCTGGCTGTCGCCCTCAAAGGCCAGGATGTGTGTCGCGATCCGGTCCAGGAACCAGCGGTCATGCGATATCACTACAGCACAACCGGGGAAGTCGAGCAAGGCCTCCTCGAGGGCGCGCAGGGTTTCCACGTCGAGATCATTTGTTGGCTCGTCAAGCAGCAGCACATTGCCGCCGCTGCGCAGCAATTTTGCCAGGTGCACGCGGTTGCGCTCGCCGCCGGACAGGGTGCCAACGACCTTTTGCTGGTCACTGCCATTGAAGTTGAAACGTGACACGTAGGTGCGTGAGTTCAGCTCGGTATTGCCGACGGTGATGATGTCCTGTCCGTCAGAGATTTCTTCCCACACGGTCTTCTTGTCATCGAGGCTGTCGCGGCTCTGGTCCACGCAGGCGACCTGTACCGTATCGCCGATGCGCAGTTCGCCGCTATCCGGTTGTTCGGCCCCGGTGAGCATGCGGAACAGCGTGGTCTTGCCGGCCCCGTTCGGTCCGATGATGCCGACGATACCGCCGCGTGGCAGGTTGAAGCTGAGGTCCTCGTACAGCAGCGTGTCGCCAAAGCGCTTGCTGACGTGGCTGGCCTCTACGACCAGGTCGCCGAGGCGCGGGCCCGGCGGGATAAACAGCTGCTTGGTCTCGTTGCGCTGTTGTGATTCCTGTGATGACAGCTCCTCGAAGCGGGCCAGGCGCGCCTTGCTCTTGGCATGCCGGCCCTTGCTGCCTGCGCGGACCCATTCCAGTTCCGCCTGCATGGCCTTCTGGCGTGCCGAGGCCTGTTTTTCCTCGGTGGCAAGGCGTTGTTCCTTTTGCTCCAGCCAGGATGAGTAGTTGCCTTCCCAGGGAATGCCGTGGCCGCGGTCCAGTTCGAGGATCCAGCCGGCGACATTGTCGAGGAAGTAACGGTCATGGGTGACGGCGACCACGGTGCCCGGGAATTCGGCCAGGAAGCGCTCCAGCCAGGCAACGCTTTCGGCATCCAGGTGGTTAGTCGGCTCATCTAGCAAGAGCATATCCGGGTTGGACAACAGCAGCTTGCACAGTGCCACGCGCCGTCGCTCGCCGCCTGAGAGTTTGCTGACATCGGCATCCCAGGGTGGTAGGCGCAGGGCGTCGGCGGCCACCTCCAGCTTGCGCTCGAGGTTGTGGCCGTCGCTGGCCTGCAGGATGTTTTCCAGTCGCGCCTGTTCGGCGGCGAGCGCATCGAAGTCGGCGTCCGGTTCCGCGTAGGCGGTATACACCGCTTCCAGCTGCTGCTGGGCATCGGTAATTTCGGCCAGCGATTCTTCCAGGTTGCCGCGCACATCCTTGTCCGGATTAAGTGGCGGTTCCTGTTCCAGGAAGCCGATCTTGATGCCGGGTTGCGGGCGCGCCTCGCCCTCGATCTCGGTATCGACCCCGGCCATGATGCGCAGCAGGCTGGATTTGCCCGAACCGTTCAGACCCAGCACGCCGATCTTGGCGCCGGGGAAGAAGGACAGCGAGATGTCCTCTAGAATCTTGCGTTTCGGTGGCACGACCTTGCCGACCTGGTTCATGGTGTAGACGTACTGCGCCATGCTTTGCATGCTCCCGGAGAATGTACTGAAGGACGCACATTATAGATGGCATCGGGATTCGGGCAAGCAGGGGAGAGCTACATCTTTCAGGTATTCCTGGCACGCATCTAATTGCTGTAGGAGCGGACCGCCCCCGGCCTCCGCCTCCCGCGGCACTTGTACATGGCCCAGGCCAGCCTCTCGACCGGTTCGCGGTCTCACTTCCTCCATGCACATCGCGCATGAGATGCGCTCCTGCAACAATGAGGGATCCCTGCAGGAGTGACCGCGTCCGAGATACTTTTATCGATATCGTCATCGCGCACGAGATGTGCTCTTGCAACAATAAGGGATACCTGTAGGAGCGGATCTCATCCGCGATCTATCAGGCTTAACAAGGCAATTCATAAAAGTTCAATAAGTAATTGTATTCAAGGGTAACTTGCTGAGATCTGCAGGCGATGTGCCGGGGCGGGTGGCGGCTTACGGTGCAGGATGCGGCAGTGGGCAGAAACAGGGTTTTTGGTTCGCACGGACACGCCAGATCGGCTATTATCTGGTGCCGGTTGTAGCACGGTTATTTTCACCTACATCATAAAGTTATCTGACTATGTTTGATAAAGACATGCACATTGCTGGTTATGACGAGGAACTCTGGGCGGCGATCCAGGGCGAGTGTCAGCGCCAGGAAGATCACATCGAGCTGATTGCCTCGGAAAACTATGCCAGCCCGCGCGTGCTGGAGGCGCAGGGTTCCGTACTGACCAACAAGTATGCCGAGGGCTATCCCGGCAAGCGCTACTACGGTGGTTGCGAATACGTTGATGTCGCCGAGCAGTTGGCCATTGATCGTGCCAGGGCCCTGTTCAAGGCTGACTACGCCAACGTGCAGCCGCACTCGGGCTCGCAGGCCAACGCCGCGGTGTACATGGCGCTGTTGCAGCCCGGTGACACCATCCTCGGCATGAGCCTGGACGCCGGTGGTCACCTGACACACGGGGCGCGGCCGAACTTCTCCGGCAAGATCTACAACGCCGTGCAGTACGGACTGAACAACGAGACCGGTGAGATTGACTACGAGCAGGTGGCTGCACTGGCAGAGGAACACCAGCCGAAGATGGTCGTGGCCGGTTTCTCGGCCTACTCACGCGTGGTCGACTGGCAGCGCTTTCGCGATATCGCCGACAGCGTGGGTGCTTACCTGTTCGTCGACATGGCGCACGTGGCAGGATTGATAGCGGCCGGTATCTATCCGAGCCCGGTGAACATCGCCGATGTCACCACCACCACAACGCACAAGACCCTGCGCGGGCCGCGCGGCGGAATGATCCTTGCAAAAGCAAACGAGGCGCTGGAAAAGAAATTCAATTCACTGGTATTCCCGGGTATCCAGGGCGGGCCGCTGATGCATGTCATCGCCGCCAAGGCGGTGGCCCTGAAAGAGGCGCTGGATCCGTCGTTCCGCGACTACCAGCAGCAGGTGCTGGATAATGCCCGCGTCATGGCCAGTGTGTTCCTGGAGCGCGGTTACAACGTGGTGTCCGGCGGCACCGATGATCACCTGTTCCTGGTTGACCTGATCGACAAGGGCATGACCGGCAAGGTGGCGGATGCCGCGCTGGGCGCCGCCAACATCACCGTGAACAAGAACGCTGTCCCGAACGACCCGCAGTCACCGTTTGTCACCAGTGGTATTCGTGTCGGCACGCCCGCCATGACCACGCGCGGCATGGGTGAGGCTGAGGCGCGTGAGCTTGCCGGGCTCATGTGTGACGTGCTGGACGACGTGGAGAATCCGGCGGTGATCGGGGCCGTGCGCGACAAGGCGCTGGACCTGTGTAAGCGCTTCCCGGTGTACGGGACGAAATGAGGCGGCGCGGATAACGGACCATGTATTGCCCCTTTTGCACAAAACAGGACACCAAGGTGATCGATTCGCGGCTGGCGAGTGAAGGCGCGCAGGTGCGGCGCAGGCGCGAGTGCCTGGCCTGCGGCGAACGCTTCACCACCTTCGAACTTGCCGAGCTGGTGATGCCGCGCATCATCAAGGGTAACGGAGCGCGCGAGGCGTTCGATGAAAAGAAAATGGTCGGCGGCATGATGCGCGCGCTGGAAAAGCGCCCGGTGGATTCCGATAGCGTTGCTGCAGCAATCAGTCGCCTGCAGCACCGGCTGCGTGCCAGCGGCGAGCGCGAGATCCCGTCACTGCAGCTGGGTGAATGGGTGATGAACGAACTGCGCGAGCTGGACCAGGTAGCCTATGTGCGCTTTGCCTCGGTGTACCGCAGTTTCGAAGATGTAAATGCCTTTCGCGAGGAAATCGAACGCCTGGAAAGCGAGCCAACCGCGGAAGAACGCAAGGACCAGATCTCGCTGTTGCCGGACGACTGAGACGGCGGCTGTACGCTTGCCTGTTACGGTTCTCATCGAGTTGCATGATGTTTGTCGCTACCGACCACCGCCATATGGCCCGTGCCCTGCAGCTTGCGGCGCGCGGCCTGTTCACTGCTGATCCGAATCCGCGCGTGGGTTGCGTGCTGGTCCGTGACGGGCAGGTTGTCGGCGAGGGCTGGCATGTACGAACCGGTGAGCCGCATGCCGAAATACATGCACTGGCGCAGGCGGGTGAGCGGGCACGTGGTGCGACGGCCTACGTGAGTCTGGAGCCCTGCAGTCATCACGGCCGCACACCACCCTGTAGCACGGCCCTGATCGAGGCCGGTGTGGCGCGCGTGATTGCCGCCATGGAAGATCCCAATCCGCTGGTGGCGGGTAGCGGCCTTGCGGCGCTGCGGCAGGCCGGTATCGAGGTCAGCAGTGGTTTGCTGGCCGCAGAGGCGGAACAGCTCAACCCCGGTTTCGTGAAGCGCATGCACAGTGGCTTGCCCTGGGTGCGTTGCAAGCTGGCGATGAGCCTGGACGGGCGTACCGCAATGGCCAGTGGTGAAAGCCGCTGGATTACCGGTGCGGCGGCGCGCCGTGACGTGCAGCGATTGCGGGCACGCAGCTCGGCGGTGCTGACCGGCATTGGTACCGTGTTGGCCGATGATCCGTCGATGAACGTGCGGCTGGAAGATGCAGGCGAGTTACGCCAGCCGTGGCGCGTGGTGCTGGATTCGCAGCTGCGTATGCCGATCGCTGCGCGGATGCTGGATTTGCCCGGTAGCACGCGGATACTGACCGTTGCAACGGATGCACAAAAGGCCGCTGCGCTGACGCAGGGCGAGGCCAGCGTGGTTACCCTGCCCGGGCAGGATGACCGACTCGAGCTGGCCGCGGTCATGGGTTACCTCGGTGAGCAGCAGCTCAACGAGATTCATGTCGAGGCCGGGCCCACCCTGTGTGGCGCCCTGTTGCAGGCAGGATTGGTCGATGAGCTGGTCATCTACCTGGCGCCGCACCTGATGGGCGATGCCGCGCGCGGCCTGTTTCACCTGCCCGGCCTGGAACGGATGGAGCAGCGCATGAAGCTGAACATCGCGGATATCCGTGCCGTCGGTGACGACTGGCGCATCACCGCGACTATAGAGACCTGATATAGAAATATGTTTACCGGGATCATACAGGCTGTTGGAACTGTTGCCGCGCTGGAGCCGCGCGGGGGCGACCTGCGCATTTCCATCAATGCCGGCAAGCTGCCCATGGCCGATGTCGAACTGGGTGACAGCATCGCGGTCAGTGGTGTGTGCCTGACCGTGATCGAGAAACGCGCGAGCGGTTTTCAGGCCGATGTGTCCGGCGAGACCCTGCGGCTGACCACGCTGGGCGGGCTTGCGGTGAATGACGCGGTGAACCTGGAAAAGGCGCTGACACTGGCGACCCGGCTGGGTGGTCACCTGGTCAGTGGTCATGTCGATGGCCTTGGCCTGGTAACGGCGCGTGGCGAGGACAGCCGCTCGGTGCGATTCACCATCCAGGTGCCGGATGCGCTGGCGCGTTATATCGCGGTCAAGGGTTCCATTTGCGTTGACGGCGTCAGCCTGACCGTGAACGCCGTGGAGGGTGCGACATTTGAACTGAACATTGTGCCGCATACGCTGGCCGAGACCACGCTGTGCGATTACCGGCAGGGCCGGCAGGTCAATCTTGAGGTCGACCTGGTCGCGCGTTACCTGGAGCGCCTGCTGCAGGGGGATGCGGCGGCTGTACCGGGTGGGGGTGACGGACTGACCCGCGAATTGCTGGAATCCTGTGGTTTTGGCGGCAAGGGTGAGTGAAGCCGTCGCGCTATTCGTGGATAATGACAGGCCCTGTTTTTTTAACCGGCTAGATGATGGATTGTATGTCGCTGAACAGTACTGAAGAAATTATTGAAGACATCCGGGCCGGCCGCATGGTCGTGCTGATGGATGACGAGGACCGTGAGAACGAGGGTGATCTCGTCATGGCCGCTTCATCGGTGCGTCCGGAGGACATCAACTTCATGGCCAGCCACGGGCGTGGTCTGATCTGCCTGACGCTGACGCGTGAGCGTTGCGAGCAACTGGCATTGCCATTGATGGTGCAGCAGAACGAATCGATGCACACCACCAACTTCACCCTGTCGATCGAGGCGGCGCAAGGCGTGACCACCGGTATTTCCGCGCACGACCGGGCGCAGACCATCCTGGCGGCGAGCGCGCACGATGCCTCCCCGTCCGACATCGTGCAGCCCGGTCATATTTTCCCCCTGATGGCGAAACCGGGCGGTGTGCTGACTCGTGCCGGGCATACCGAGGCGGGCTGCGACCTGGCGCGCCTGGCCGGGCTGGAGCCGGCCGCGGTGATCGTCGAGATTCTCAAGGAGGACGGCAGCATGGCGCGGCGTCCCGACCTCGAGATCTACGCCAGGCAGCATGGCCTGAAGATGGGCACCATCGAGGACCTGATTCGCTATCGCATCGAGAATGAAAAAACCGTGGAGCGGGTCGCCGAGAGCGAACTGTCCACCGAGCATGGCGTATTTCGCACGTATGCCTACTACGACTCCATCGACGGTGCCGCACACCTTGCACTGGTGATGGGCGAGATCCGCCCGGACGAGCCGACCCTGGTGCGCGTACACATGCAGAATCCACTTGGCGATCTGCTTGATGCAACCACCGAGGGCCATCACCTGTCGTTGCGTCATGCACTGCAGCGGGTGGCGCGCGAGGGCAAGGGCGTGGTGGTGATCCTGCGTCAGAAAGAGACCGCAGATGTGCTCATCGAACAGGTGCGCGCATATCACAAGCCGGATGAATCGGCGCAGCCGCGGCACCGGGAGCCCGACGAGTTGCGGACTTACGGAGTCGGTGCACAGATTATTGCCGATATCGGGGTGCAAAAAATGCGTGTGCTCAGTGCGCCGAAGATCGTGCATGGTATCGCCGGCTTTGGCCTGGAAGTAGTCGATTACGTGGATTAGCGCGCACTGTGAATTATTGAATCAAGACAGGGAACAGATATGACAGATATTACGGTAAAGGAAGGCGAGCTGGTTGTGCGGGATGCGCGCATTGCGCTGCTGGTGTCGCGCTTTAACAGCTTTGTAGTCGAGAGCCTGCTGGAGGGTGCGGTCGACACACTGAAACGTCACGGTGCCGACGAGCGGGACCTGCAAATCGTGCGCGTGCCGGGGGCATGGGAAATGCCGATCGCAGCTCAGCGGCTGGCTGTCGGCAAGCGCTTTGACGCGATCATCGCCCTCGGTGCAGTGATTCGTGGTGGCACGCCGCACTTCGAGTACGTTGCCGGTGAATGCACCAAGGGGCTGTCATCGGTGTCGATGCAGTACGACATTCCGGTTACCTTTGGTGTGCTGACCGTCGACACCATCGAACAGGCCATCGAGCGTGCCGGTACCAAGGCCGG
>Ga0224514_10000080_pt1 | contig 36019 bp, 31 predicted proteins | sample SF_May12_sed_USG_3_FD_169107 | JGI IMG/M metagenome (GOLD analysis project Ga0224514, IMG submission 169107) | Sediment microbial communities from San Francisco Bay, California, United States - SF_May12_sed_USGS_24 | ecosystem: Environmental > Aquatic > Marine > Sediment | place: USA... | reverse complement strand
CGGAGTCGTCGTTCTTCTGAGTTATTTCCGATTTGACTGGAGCCTGTACCCGAACGTCGGGAGGGTGTTGGGAGGGTGGATCGGAATAGACCAGTTCTCGGTGCCGTGGTCGGCAGGAGTCTGGCCCATCCTGGGATCCATGTTTCTGTTCCGATTGATCGTCTATATGCATGACCTGCGGTACGGGAAGGAGCGTCCGGATATCTGGCGAACTTTGAGCTACTTCTTTATGCTGCCAAATGTCTGTTTCCCCCTTTTCCCGGTGGTAGATTACGCAAGATTCGCGCAGGACTACTACAACGAAGACCAGTATCGTATTTACCAGCGTGGAATATCGTGGATATTTCGCGGTATTACTCACCTCATACTTTACCGCTTTGTATACCTTTATCTGGCAGTTGACCCTTTTGAGGTCAATGGCCTTGCAGACGTACTCCAGTTCAGTATTTCGACGTTTTTACTTTACCTGCAGGTGTCCGGCCAATTCCATTTGATCGTAGGGATGCTGCTGCTGTTTGGTTTTAATCTGCCCGAAACAAACCACTTGTACTACCTTTCATCCAGCTTTACGAATCACTGGCGGCGGATCAATATTTACTGGAAAGACTTCATGATGAAGGTGCTCTACTATCCAGTCTATTTTCGCCTGAGGAAACTTGGCAACACGAAAGCTATTATTCTGTCAACGCTCGTTGTTTTCTTCGCAACCTGGTCGCTGCATATGTATCAGTGGTTCTGGTTGCGTGGCTCACTGTTGCTTGAATGGCATGACGCCTTGTTCTGGGGGATCCTCGGTATCTTTGTGGTGGTTAACTCACTCTATGAGAGCAAGCATGGCAGAGACAGGTCGCTGGGGAAGCGTTCGCGCACAGCATACGAAATAGCGTCTGTATCGTTCAGTACAGCAGCAACCTTTATGACAATATCCGTGCTGTGGGGTATGTGGGGCAGTGAATCCCTCACCCAGTGGATTACCATGTGGGAGACTACAGGCATGGGCTGGCTGGTCATCCTGCTACTCATTCCGTCCCTGTTTGCAGCATCTCTGCTGCTGGCTCGTTATGCCAGGCGAAGACAAACCATAGAACCGGCTTCCATATCATCGGCCTCAGCATCGCCTGTGCAGGAAAAAGGGTTCTGGCGGCTTGCCGCTTCATCTGGTCTTATCATCATTATTATTTACGTTGTCGGGCATGTATCTGTGTATTCAATGATGCCATTGAAAATAAGCAGGGTCATGGAAGATATTCAAACCCCGGGGAAACTCAATGAGCGCGCGATTGCGCGAATGCGGCTGGGATATTATGAAAACCTGGTTGGCGGGGTCAGGCAAAACCCGGAATTAATGCGGGTTTACAAGGAGCAGCCTGCAAACTGGTCAGTTTGGCAACCAGGATCAAAACGCGCAACTGGCAACATACTTGAATATGAGATGGCGCCGAATTTCGAAACCACCTTCAAAAATAAAAAGCTTACAACAAACAGCTGGGGCATGCGTGACAGGAACTATGGTCTGACTGCTCCTGTAGATACGAACAGAATTGCGATTCTGGGCGCCTCTGCCGTGTTCGGATCAGGCGTTGCAGATGAAGAGGTTTTCGAGACTGTTCTGGAGGGGATGCTTAATAAAGATCAACCCAATATGGGCGGGCTCGAGTTCGAAGTTCTTAATTTCAGCAAGTTCGCACGAGTCGCTCTTCAACAGGTGATGGTTCTGGAAAGCAAGGTTATTCGTTTTAAACCGGATACCATGATGCTGTTTGTTCATCGCAATGAAGCGCGACGTGGCCTGGAGACGCTTGCGAGGATAGTCAAGAATAATATCGATGTTCCTTATCCGTTTATTCAATCAGTAATCGATCGTGCGGGCGTCAGTAGTGAGATGAGTCGATTCGAAATTGAAAAACGCCTGTTGCCGTATGCAGATGAACTACTCGCCGATACCTATCAGGCGATAGTAAATATTTGCCTTGAAAATGAAATCGTACCGGTGTGGGTCTTCATGCCGATAACAAATGAGCGCCTGGAGGATGCGGATATTGCCGGGCATGTGGCTACTGCCAGGACGGCAGGATTCCTTGTGCTCAGCCTGAGAGATGTCTACGAGGATTACGAGCCGGACGAGTTATATGTTGCTGCCTGGGATGACCATCCGAATACCCTTGCACACAAACTTATCGCTGATCGACTTTATGTGATGATAAAAGAGGAATTCTTTAACAAGTTGAACTAGCAGATATCCACCTGCATGCAAGCAAATTAAGTCCTCCCGGGGGAAGAATCAATGGACAAAATGTCTGACCCTGTGGATCGGTCAGATATCTGGAGTCACTCAGCCATCACCAGCGCTGGGCCGGAGCAGGTTATGTGCTCTCATTTGTTCGTATAACTTGTCTGCAATCAGTTTATGGCCCCATGCGTTGGGGTGTTTGTCCCAGGGTGCCAGTTGAATCAGGTCCGGGTCGTGCTTGCTGAAGGCGCCAGTGAGTGCAATGGTAATAAATCCGGTATCTTCTGCAAGTTGCGTGATCTTCACCTCGTTCTCAGGCTGTTCTTCCTCGGTTTTGGGAAGAAAGATCCAGACTGGCTGTGCGCCAAGCTTACGCGCACAGGAGACAATCGCTTCGTAGCCATACCGGATAAGATCTTCTTCGTATGGCTGTAGTCGCATTTTCATCTCCGTCCAGGACATCCCGTGTTCAATACCGGCATTTCCCTTGATGCTAACAAGATAAGGTAACGGGATATCCCGGTCTTCCTGGATAAGCTTGACCAGATGGTTTCTTGCCCATTTGATTTCCGAGGTATGCGAGATAAAGAAAATTGCATCCGGCGAGAAATCCTGTACTTTTCGGTTGCACAGGGCGGCTTTCTGGGACACAGAATATCCACCTACTGAGAAATTCAGGATCTCATAGGAAGTGTTATCCATTCCGGAATGCTCCTGGTTCAATTTCTCTTCCAGTATGTATTCAAAAGTCTGATCGTTTTCTACGCCTTCACCCATTGCATATGACGCGCCGAGGAGTGCAATTCGGTATGTTCCTGCAGGCTTTTCCTTGTAGTACTCCTTGTCGCGCATGCCCCAGCTGTTTGTATGCAGCTTTGCGCGCTTGAACATGGCTTCATACGAAGGTACCAGTTCATAAAGAAGTATGTCGTTCGTGTCTCTGGTCACATCTGCTTCCCTGGTACTTACCCAGTCCTTTGGAGTTTTTGCCTGGACAGTCCATAAGACGGATGTGAAACTGCTCGGCGCAAGCAGGCCTTCGTAATATCCCATCTCGAGTCGTTCGGCATCCTGCTTGTTGAGCCGGTTGTTTCTCACTGAAGCCACCACCTCGGCTGCTTCATGGCCCAGTACGGTATCTGCTTCCGGCATGCCAACGAGTAACAGCAAGAGTGCGAACACACTGGATGGGACAGCCGATCTGGCAAAATCAAACCTTGCGCCCGGGGCTGCCTGTCGCGAACGGCTTGCCAGAAACTGGATAATTATCCCCAGTGTGACAAGCAGGAGCAGAACAAGCAGAAAAACCAGATAATCCATTACGGGGCTGTTGCCTGCTGCAGATACAAGCGTGATCCATTCATTAAAGGATGTGCTGCCCCAGAAAGACCACAGCACACACATAAACAGAAACATACCCAGGATGCGCATGGACTGGAACAGAGCGGTGCCAAACGACCAGGCAGGTCCGGTGAGGCTGCGTTTCTTTTTACGCCTGGTTTCGAACCAGGCATTAACTGCAACCAGCACGCCGAGCATGCCCCAGAAGATGCCATCCACGGCAGTGACCGGGAATGTTCCATGCAGCCAGAACCATTGGTACGAGTGCAGCATCCACGTGCAAATGAATACGAGCGGTATTGATATTATGATCGCACTCGTCTTCCCCCATTTCTGCAGCCGGAAGTAGATGGGGTAATAGAATAACTTCATCATGAAGTCTTTCCAGTAGATATTTATGCGTCGCCAGTAGTCGTTAAAACCATTTGCGAGAAAATACAGATTATTCGTCTGAGGCAGGTTGAAACCAAACAGGCAGAGCACCCCGATGATTAAATGGAACAATCCGGATATTTGCAGGTAGAGCAAATAGGTGGAGACCATGAATGACACGACACTTCCCAGGTCCTGCACATTCTCCTGTGCTGGAAGGAGGTAGTAGTAAACCAGCCTGTAGAGAAGAAGGTGACTGATGCCCCTCAGTATCCAGTGGATACCTTTCTGATAGATCAGGTATGGCTTGTCATCATAATAAGTCCGCAGATACGTGTTGTAATCTATTACCGGGAAGAAGAGAAAGCAGACGTTGGGTAACATAAAGAAATAACAAAGACGCTGCCATAGAGAAGCCGGCGAGTCCTCGTAGCGAAGATTGTGTAAATAGAGTATCAGGCGGAACATGAACATGGAGGCAAGGATTGGCATGATCAGTGAGGACCAGGGTGTATGTACCCAGCCTCTTAAGACCGCCAGACAAACGCCTGCGAACAGAAGCAGAATGATGCGTGTCTTGAACGCAACTGGCAGGTGGCAGATCCCTATCAGAAGCAGGCCCAGGGAAACCAGAAGAATGCCGGACGTAATATCCAGCAGCAGGAATATTCCAGAAAGCGTAAGAAGAAAAAAGAAAGGCAGACGCAGTGAGCGGGGCAGCCAGGCGTGAACCACGAAACCGGCAAATACAAGCGGTGCTATCCTGACGAAGCCGGTTATTTCCCCGATCTTGAACTGCTGGATGATGGCAACAAGCAGACCGAGCTGGGCGGTTACAAGAATAAAATAACCGAATCCAATATCACCAAAACGTGACGTTTCCGGGTTGGCATCTGGGGACTCATGATTGACCATAGTCAGGGTCTCTTTGCTGGCTAATTTATTTGTTGGGCCTGGTAAGGGACTGGCTCTGATTATTCATAATACAGGCGAACCTTGTCTACACTGAATGGTTAGGGACCCGCTGGCTACGGTCATCTTCAAGCTGTTCAGGCTCGCGGTTCGGGTCGTCATGCTTTCATATTCTCCGGGGTCACCTGGGCGCAGTGATGATCTCCCTGTTTCGAATGGCATCATAGAGGTGTTCAGCAATCAACTGGTGCCCGAGTACATTCGGATGGTCATCCCAGGCAGCGATCACCAGCTCATCCGGAGCCGCCGAATTGTAAACATCTTTCAGTGAGATTATCGTAAATCCAGCAGCTTTCGCGGCGGCAACATGCCTTTCAATATCACTATTATTCAGTCGCTCATAAGTCATGGGCAGGAGAACCCATACGGGGGTTATTCCATTTTCCCGGCAGACACTTGTGATACGACCGTAGGCCCACTCCAGCAAATCATACTTGTAGGGCATTAATGCCCTCTCAACGGAAAAACGCTTCATGTCCTGGTTAATGCCCGCTTGCTCCAGGATCGATTCTACGTATGGGTAGGGAATGGGGTGGTCGTGATGGACCTGGCGCGCGAGACTTTGAGCAAGGCGATTTGGATCTTTTGGATGCGTGACATAGATAATGGTGTCTGGCTTGAATGCAAGAATTTCCTGTTCCAGAATCATGACCTGGTGAAGTGCTGTTCTCCCTTGCCGGCCGAAATTCAGGATCTCGTATATGATCCCTGAATCACTGGAATACTCGCTGTTGAGCCGGTTCTCGATGATGGTCTCAAAGGTTTCTTCATCCTTGACCCCCGAACCAAATACGTGAGATGCACCCAGGAGGGCGGTTCTCTGCGTGCCGGGAAGAGGTGTCTGCTCGTAGTCCTTGTCCCGCATACCCCAGCGGTTTATCGTTACCACTTCACCTCTAAACATTGCTTCGTGATTCGGGGCATACCTGACTTCCAGAAAGTCACCTGTACGGAGAACTGCCCCTGGCGAAAAATTCCAGTTCTCGGGTCGCTGATTGTATACATTCCACAGGTCGCGGTTTTGCCTGTTCACGCCAACCAGATCCTCGTAGTAACCACGTTCCCGCCGGGCAAGATCTCCTTCATTGAGCTTAAAACGAATCTCCTGAAAAGCGTTTGCGACAGTCGAAGGTAACAGACTGTACACAGTCCTTTGCCCCAATGAATAGACCACGAGGATTCCCAGGATGGACGGGATGGCCAGTCTCCAGAAACTCACCGTCCCCTTTTCGGGAACAGGCGTGAGTAGCACCTTCTTTTGCCGCCTGGACAAACGGCCGAAAAGGTATGAAGCAAGAAAGAGTATTGGAACCAGGGTGAAGACGCCTATCCAGCCCTTGCCAGTTGTCTCCCAGAGGGACATCCACTGGGATAATGAATCACTGCTCCACATGCCCCATAAGATGCACATCGTTAAAAAGGTGCCAGCCGTACTCATTGCAGTTGCAGTCAGGTCATACACGTTACGTTTGTGCTTCCCAAGAGACCGGTCCCGACCGTGCTTTATCTCATACAGTGAGTTTGCGATGACGAAAGTTCCCAATATTGCCCAGAACAGTCCGTCGTGCCATTCGAGTAATACCGTTCCACGCAGCCAGAACCACTGGTATGCGTGCAGTGACCAGGTCGCAAAGAAAACGACTATGGTGGAGAGGACGATTGCATTTGTATTGCCAAGCTTTCTCAGGCGGAAATAGAGTGGATAGTAGAGCACCTTCATCATGAAATCTTTCCAGTAAATATTGATTCGGCGCCAGTGATTGTTGAAGCTTGATGCAAGGTAATACAGGTGGTTGGTTTCCGGGAGATTAAAGCCAAACAACAACAGTATCCCTACAACCAGATGAAATTGCCCCGATACCTGCAGATATAATAGAAACGCCGAAAGACTGTACTGCAGCATGTCGGCCAGTCCGCCGATCTCTACGGGATCGAGCGTCATATACAGGTAGATAAACTGATACACAATGAGATGCGTTACACCGCGGAATATCCATGAGATGCCGCGCTGGTAAATGCGAACGGCCTCTTCATTGTAGTAGTCCTGGGAAAATCTGGCGTAGTCGACAACCGGGAACAGCGGAAAACAGACATTGGGTATCATGAAGAAATACCCCAGGCTGCGCCAGATATCATGACGACCTTTTTCGTAATGAATGTCATGAAGATAGATGATCAGGCGGAACATGAACATGGAGCCAAGAATTGGCCAGATTACCGGAGACCACTGATCAGAAAACTCGAGCAGGGAGAAGAACGGGGCCAGTTGCTGTTTAACATCAGGGAACTGATTCCAGTCAGACCTCATCGCGGCCAGCAGCAGGCCCGTTATGATCAGGGCGCCAACGCGCACACGGAAGGAAACGGGAAGGTGGCAAATAGAGATCAGGACAAGACCAAGTGCGATGAGCCACGTCCCGGTGACCAGTCCAAGGATTGTGTAGATGCTGGCAAGGGATAATAGTGTGAAGAAGGGCAGACGGAAGCGAAGCGGTAGAACAGCATGAATCAGAAATCCGAACAAAATAAGGTGGAATACATCAAGAAATGCCTGATTCAGGAGATTGAATGTCCTGATAATCAGGACCAGTACCGCGAGTTGTGCCGCGATCGTGATGATCTTCCCTGCAAAAGCGAGGTTCCAGCTTTCCTGCTGTTGAGCAGAGGAGTCGTCCGAGGCGCTGACAGGTTGCTTAAGCATGCCAAATCACTCCAACAGTAATCTTCGATATCACCTGGCAATAAATGGGTTTGTATAATTCAGCAATAAAGGCAGAGACACCGTTCTGTCGATAAGTGCTGGAATAAGATATAAGGTGCATTGGTTAACGAAGTCCCGGTATTGAAGATTATCTTGCAGAGGCTTCAGAGGCCGTATTTCTTTCCGGGTCGATGCTGGGGTCGATTCATGATGTGCTGTATTTCCGTACTGTTCTAGATTCTTCCATGCCCGTTCATTTTGACATATTTCCCCGAAAGAGTCCGTTGATCAGCTAATCCACAACCATTTAATAAGTCGGCTCTTGAACGGGATTCTTGAGCGTGCCATGACCGGATATCAGATACGAATACCCGTCAAACCCGGGAATACCTGTCTCAGGAGTCATGGGCCTGAAGCCATTGTTCCAGCATCAGGATAACCCACACCATTTTGCCGAAATAGGTTGGATGAATCTCCTTGTGTTGCCGCTGGAGCTCAAGAATATAGCTCTGCCTGAGTATGCCGCGTTCGGCAAACTTTCCCAGGCTGTCGTTCACCAGTTCCCTTAACGGTTGATGGGACAGGGACCATTCACCGAAGGGCAGGCCGAAGCCGTGTTTGCTCTTGTCGATTATTTCCCGGGGCAGGAAGTCGCGGAGAGCCTGCTTGAAAAACCATCTCAATTGTTGTCCCCTGACCTTGTAATCCGGCGGCAGTTCGCCCGAGAACTCCACCAGTCGGTCATCCAGCAAGGGATAACGAACCTCCACGCCAGCGGCCTCGCACATGCCGGATACCTTGCGCAGGTCATTGTCTGCAAGGGTGAATTTGAGGTCCAGGTGCATCATCCGGTTTATCGGGTCAGCCGAGGCCGTTCGAAAATAGACCTCACGGAGCAATGCGTCGGGGGTGGACGTGTCAACCTGCTCCAGGAAGCCGGGCTCAAAGGCTTCCTCCAGTGGCTGGCGATACAGGAAATTGTAGGATTCCATTCTTTCCGGTAACGGGATATTGGCCTGTCTGATGTAACTCATGGCCTTGCGCAGCAGCGGGAGGCGCTCACCACCGGGTATATGGAATAGCAGCGGTTCAATCATGCCCTTGCGGAAAATGGCCGGCACCTTACCGTAAATATCGAAGATTTTCTGCCTGGCATAGCGAACATTGCCGCCAAAGACCTCGTCACCACCGTCTCCGGCAAGCATGATACCTATGCCATCGTCTGCTGCCTGTTTTGCGCAGACGTAGACGGGTACCGCCGAGTCGTTTCCGAAAGGTTCATCGTAGTACCCGGTAATAACCGGGATAGCGCTCATGACGTCATCCGGCTTGAGGTAATACTCGTGTGGATTACAGTGAAAACGCCTCGCGGCAATTCTGGCGTAATCCATCTCGTCGAATTCCTCGGCCGAATAACCTATCGAATAGCTCTCGACCGCCTCTTTGCTACCTTCTGACAGAACTCCGCAAATGGTGGAGCTGTCTGTGCCGCCGGACAAAAAGGCCCCCAGTTGTCCACCTCGGGAAGTGGATGCTGTCGACTCGTTCAGCAACTGCCGAAAGCGCCGGGCGTGTGTTTCGAAGGGGGTGGAATCCTGGTCATTGAACGGCAGAGACCAGTAGAAATCCTTTTCGATGCGGCCATTCCTGAAACTCAGGTACTGCGCGGGCATGAGTTTCTCGACATCCCGATAGATGGTGCCCGGGCTGGGGATATGATGAAAATAAAAATAGTTATAGATTGCCTGTGGATCAATTTCCCTGTTTACCAGGGGGTGGGCACTGGTGGCTCGCATCTGCGTGGAAAATATCAACATACCCTGTCGCTGTGCCCAGGAAAGTGTGTGAATGCCCATTCGATCGATTGCCAGGAGTGCGCTGTCCCTGTCGAGTATGGCCAGCGAGAAGGGACCGTGCAGCAGGGGGAGAAAATCCCTGCCCTGGCGTCGGTAGGCGGCAGTGAGTGCAGCAGCGGGACTTGCACTCTCAGCGATTCCGGCCAGGGTGGAGTCTGCCCAGTGGGGTGTACCCAGCAGCAGGGACAGAATACCGTCCTCTTCATGGAGGCTTGCCGGGTAGAGTCCGCTGGATGCAACTGCCGCGGCGGTTTCACGCAATATGCTCCGGCCCTGTGTGCCGGCCGAACTGCCGATTTCGCGCGCCATGCATTCCAGTGCCTGCTGCGATGCGGTGTGATCAAGACCGCTGCCGGCCCACCCGCAAAAACCACTCATCTGGATCTCCTGCTATTTATCAGAAATAAGCTGAAACGATGTGTCCTGCCAGGGTGGGTTAATCGGCCACTTCAGCCGTTTTGGAAAAAACCACCACGCCGGTGCCATCTATCACTCCGACGCTGGCGGGGTGTGGCCATGAAGGATTCATTGCCGCATATTCCAGAGCTCCCGGTGTCGCGTTGTCAGCCTCGGTAAAAGAAACATCATCCCGCATAAGATTGGCCAGATGCTGCATATGGATGGCATCCATAAAGCTGACCGCAACGCCTGTGGCGCTCTTGAACGGATAATTCGGACTCATTTTGTACTTGCCGACTACCACAATATCTTTACCGTCCCAGCCATCCCCGGGAAGTGATCTTATCCGGGCAAGAACCTGGGTCAGTGTCGAATAATGGGCCAGTGTGTTCAGGTAGTTGACGGTCGAAATCCAGTTGCACTGCATGACATAGCCAGAAATCAGGATAAATGACAGGATTATTGATAAATTTCTTATCGCCGTGTGCGCGGCACGATTGATGATCATAATCGCACCGGCAATCACGACTCCATATGCAGTTAGTGTGAGATTGTGATAAACCCCTTCCGGGTGAAGAATTTGCAGCAGACGCGGGCACAGGCTGGCAACCACCAGCATTGCTATGGCGCCGATCTTCCCGCCGGGACTTCGTGGCAGCCAGAGGCATATGACCCCGGCACCAGCGAGTAGAAGCAGTTGAAGTTTTTTCAGATAATCCGGGAAGTAATTTTCCGGCCAGAAGAAAAAACTCCGCGTACCCTGCGCGATTTCCGAGGCAGCGTAGGAGAGGTTGATGCCGTCACCCAGGCTGAATGCCTTGTCAGCTGCATGCGTCGAGTCAAAACTGATGCCCATGAACGATACGATAGCCAGGTAGATAATCCCGCCGGTGACAACGGCCAGCAGTGCCGCAAGCGTAGATTTCACCATCGCTTTCGAAACAAATTTATGACCTTCCTCGCTGAACAGGAGCCTGGCAATGGCGTAGAAGACAAAGATGGTTGCAGCGTTTGCAATGACACTTTGATAGATGGAAAAGGCAAACATGTACAGGATTGAGGCAGTCGCCACATGGACAAGTGTCGCCCGGGTGGACAGGAAGACTGCCATCGCAGACAGAAGATGGGCCATGGAATAGGTGGCCATGCTTGTATTGTACTGGTATACCTGGGCCATATAGGGGAACACACAGACGATGGAGGCAATCAGTACCATATCCATGGTTTTCCGGGCGCCCCAGAGATGAGCGATGATGATGCCGTACATGCTCATCAGAACGATACCCGTGAGCATCTGAAGGAATGGCATGAAATAGCCATTCTGTCCGTAATAATGCAGCTTCCCGACACCGAACCGTCCCAGGTAGTGTCCCAGGATGTCATCCTGAATAAAGATCTGAAACAAGTCGTCGTGATGAAGTGTCAGGTTCGTCATCTCGAAACCAAAAGCGAGGAGGTTGACGCCTGCTACAAAGAAAAATGCCTTCCTGCATGAATGGTCTATGCTGTTCCACCATTCAGTCAGGACCTGATCCAGGGATTTACTGTACAGAGAGTTCATGGATGCAATCAGGTGTCAGGCGTCGTTACTGTACTCGTCGATTCCCAGGCTGCTTTCGACAAGGTAGGAGGGGCGACGCTTTATTTCGTCATAAATTTTGGCAATATACTCGCCGATGATCCCCAGGCTAATCATGATAAAACTTCCCAGTATGAGCAGGGTAATGATCGTTGTCGTAAAACCGGAGACCGCCTTGCCCTGGGACCAGCCAATCAGGGACTCAACGGCAACAATGAATCCGAACAGCATGGTTATAAAACCCAGGATCGTTACTATTCGCAATGGTGCGCTGGTAAACGAGACAATCGCGGTAGTGGCCAGATTCATCAGCCCCCAAATCGTCCACTTGCCTTCTCCATCCATGCGAGCTTCGACGTCGAACGGGATGATTGCATGGTTGTAGCCGACCCAGTCGGACAGGCCGCGGTAGAATCGCTGGCTCTCGGGCAGGTCCCTGGCGATTGTGTTGACGATAACCCGGTCCATGAGCTTGAAATCGGACGAATTCTGCAGGTTTATACCGCCCAGCCTCGATAACAGGGAGTTGAAAAGCCGTGCCCGTGCCCTGGTGAGTGCTCCATCTTTCTTACGGTTCCGTTTTACGGCATCGACCACCCTTGCGCCATTTCGCCAGGCCTCGATCATCGCGGGTATCAGGGTTGGCGGGTGTTGCAGATCCGCATCCATTGTCACAACAGCATCTCCCTTTGCTGTCCTCAGGCCAGCCAACAATGCAGCCTCTTTCCCGAAATTGCGGCTGAGCTGAAGGCCCTTGATGCGTGAGTCTGCGCGGGATAATTCGTGCAGCCGGGCAAATGTCTTGTCGTGGCTGCCATCATCGACCACGATGATTTCCCAGTCCATGCCACAGGCGAGCAGGGTGGTCTTGATGACATCCAGAGTGTTCGTAATACCCGGTTCTTCGTTGTGGGCCGGGATTACAACACTCAGCAGACTGTTCTCGTCAGTTGTCATCCTTTTCTCGTCTTGTGTGACCGGCGAACAGGTCTGGCAGTGTGAAGCACAGGCAATATGTCCTGCTGGTGTCCTGCATCCATAGAGAATGTATCGGCAGGCCTGCTAGCTACTATACAAGGCGGCATGACGCGCAATAATCCGGTTGACTTCATGGCAGTTCACCGCCGACTCGTGGTTTCGGATTTGTGCCGGGGGTGGGGTTGCTTCAGGGCGACGACTACAGATAGTCTTTTTACTGGCGGGCATGATCAGACGTTCCTATTCAGCCTCATTACAGACAGTTAATCGCGTCCCCTGTATTTCCAGATGTCGATAACCAATCAGGCGAATTCCGTTGTTTTTCAGCATGTCTCTTACTTCCGGGTTTGTCAATGCCTCACGTTCTCCGTTCCAGTTATGATACTGCAATAGCCGGGGATCACTGATTTCACTCCTGTCAGCAAAGCCGGGATGACACATGAGTTCATAAACACCGCCTGGCTTGAGCCCAGGCAACCGTTGCAGTAAATACTCCACAGTCAGTTTGCCGCTGTTGCCCATCCCGAGAAAATGCGCTGTCGGTTCCACGCAACGGCGGCGGTTGAGTAACCCCGTCACCTTCATTATAACGTCACGGATAACTGCACCGATTGCCAGGTCCCGAAACAGCTCTGATGTCGGAAAGCGGACATGAAGAATATCGTATTCAGCGGCCAGTTCCTGTACCACCGGGAACAGGGATGGCAGCATGTGGATGTGCTCATGAGAATTGAGAAAGGCTATGTTGAGTCCTTGTTCCAGGCACCGCTCTATTTGCGCCTGCCATTCGAGTTTTACATCCCGGCTACTGATGGCGCCCGACAATACGGCCCTGGCGACGGTGTACTTGCCCGGGAATTGTCCTGCCCACCGGGAGAGTTTCTTCCGCATGGCTGCTGTCAGTGGCGCCTGATCAGTGATATTGAGATGTACCCCGATATCCAGCGAATCGACGTCCGCCAACCGGCCTGCGTGTTCATTGAAGTTGGCGCTGGTGGCAAAAATGCCAGTGGCGGTCACGATCCCGTGTCGGGCCGATTCCAGAATCCCTCGGCTGACACAGTCAAAGTAACCATAGTCATCCGCATTGACTATCAGGTACGCGGGTTGTCGCTCTGATGTGGTATTCATGGCTGGCGCTTGCTGCGGGCGAAAAGACGATTGCGCAGGCGCCGCCCCCCCAGACAAACCGTCCACGTCAGCAGTGCAAACCAAAATGGATACCGCAATACCTTTTTACCTGTCAAAGCACCGGAAATAATTCTGGCTGCCAGATCCTGTCGGGATGCAAACAGGAATTTGCTGGCACTTTTCTTTTTCATCATGCCGGACTCGAAGATTCCCGGTTCGACGATCATGATGTTGCAGTCGTGGTTGCCGGCGAGTTGCAGCTCCATATCGAGGCTTTCGCCCCAAATACTCAGGGCTGCCTTGGAGGCATTGTAACCACAGCTGGAGTGCATGCCATGCCAGCGGCCAATGCTGGATATGAGAACCAGTGTCGACTTGTGGCCGTGTCCGTACAGCCAGTTGGCGAGGTCAATGCTGGAGAAATAATTTACTTCAAAGGTGTCGCGCAGCTGTGGCAGGTCCATGATGGATGCACCGGTATGTTTTATACCGGCACACGCTATCGCAATATCAACCGAGTCGGCAGCGATATCACAGGCTTCGAGCGTCCTTGATAGCTCACCGGGCGCAGACAGATCGGCAGTGAGCAATTGTACGGTCGCTGCCTCGGGAAGCCGGGACTTGAGCTCGTCTTTCGATGCATGGTCTCTGACTGTGGCGATTACCTCTGCACCCTGCTGCAGACTCTGCAGCATCAGTTCCCGGCCCAGCCCACGGCTTGCGCCGGTGATCAGGATGCGCTTTCCTGTCAGGCCCTCCCTCGGTCGTAGCGGTATGCCGGCAACATAAGTGACGAGGTTCCAGCCTAGCCAGCCGGTGGTTATGACCATAGACACGACAAGACTGATTCCCCATCCCAGCAGTGCAAACGGTACCGCTCGGCCGGTGGGTGCGGCAGACAACTCCGTGTATCCCTCACCATCACACTCGTGCAGGGCAATGACACCGTTGAGGATGTGCCGAATCGGGTGATTCTGAAAAAACAACTTACTCGCCAGGTCCAGGCGGGTGATTCGGAACCGTGTCAGCCTGGGCTTTGCCAGGTACAGGGAAAACCCGTCCGGACGGGGGAGACGGAAGGGTGCGTTGGCGAGATAATCGGTCAGTTTCCTGTGTATGTGTTCCCTGGGGTTAATCTCCAGATAGGCGCAGATTTCATCGTATTCCCGACGATCGGGTTGCCATATCGGGAACATGGATCTTTTCATGATTATCTACAACTTTGCGTGTGTCGCAACACGGGTTGCGTGGGCGGCAAGGGACATGGTGATCGACTTGCTGGGCAGGGATGGAAAGGCCGCACCATCGGCGATATACAGGTTGGAAAACAGGTTCGATTTCCCCAGGGGGTTGCATCTTTTCGGTCCATTGCCCATGGGTATTGTCCCGGCGTAGTGTATGCCGCCACCGGGAGGTGACTGGATAATACCCCTGGGAATACAACCCAGTCGCCAAAGTGCTGCATGAACGCTGCGGACCGATTGTTGGATGTAGCGTTGCCTTTCATCGGTTTCCCGGTAATTCAGCAAGGTCTTCTCACACGGGTCCCCGTTATCCGCCAGCACCTGCCGGTTACCGGCCGTGATCTTGTCCGGGAAGAACAGGCTTACCGTGCCGAGGGCCGACTTCAGGGTAAAGAAAAGTTTTTTCGAGAGCCTGCTGCCCAGGGGCATCGACTCGATCAGGGGGTGGTAGAGCAGGCTGGTCAGGTGGAGCAGTTCCCCATGAAGGTAGCGAGGCCATTTGCCATCGCCGTTGGCATCTATGATGCCCATGATCAGTCGGTTGAACTGGAATGACCTTGCCTCGGGTGTACGGCCGATGTTGCGCAGCGCCACAAAGGGAAGTTTGACCACGCTGGTGTCCATCAGACCTTCCGTTTCGGGAGAGATACCGGGTCGCTCTCCCTTGAGGGTTCGCAGGAAAATACTGCCACTTGCCAGGGCGCCGGCGGCAAGAAAAACGTTGTCACAGGGCTCTTGCTGGACTTGTCGCGTCTCTGTATCCATATAACGAATGCCAGTGATTCTGTTGTCACTGGAAAGCAAGGACAGGACATGCCGCCCGGGAACGTAGCGGAAGGTTTTGTAAGCATTGCAGGCCCTGAGTGTGCTCAGAACGGGATTATAGATGGATCCTCTCGGGCAACCCCACAGACAGCGGTCGCAGTAATCACACGCATCCTCTCTTTCCCGGTCTGTCACAACCGCTAGCCGCGCCTTCCCGATGTGGATGCCCAGCCTTGACAGGACGTGCTTCTTGTTATGACAGGCACGCAAGAATCCTTTATCCGCTGCGGTCAACTGCACGGGTGGTTGCGATGGATGCACCCCGGGCAACCAGGATGCCAGTTCATCGTCAACCGGGCCGGCTACGGGGATGCGGCTGTAGACAGTTTTGTATGCAGCTTCCATGTCCGCAAAGGATATCGGCCAGTCAGCAAGGTCATTCTCGTCGAAGGCCAACGCGTTGGCGCCCCAGCCATTTGCCAGTCCGCCCTTGTTGTAAGAGCCGAAGGGAAAGAAATTGTTCGACTGGAATCCCCAGAGGGTGTCCTCACGTGAGGCCAGGAAGTTTCGGGAGGGCGGGTAGCGGAGCAGTTCCTCGCTGGCTGGTGGTATCAGGGTGGAAAGGTCAGCACCAAGGAAATACGCGACGGGATCATCCAGGGATTTTTTCAAATCGTGGAAGGTCGTCCCTTTCTCCGGGAACGGGTCTTCCTCACGCCCCACGTCCCATAGCTCAACACTGAAATTGCGCTCCAGTAATGTGAGTGCTGCATGAGCGCCTGATACGCCGCCACCGACAACGACAATCTTCATCGCATGGTCTCAGAAAATCAGTTTGTGCAAGGTTGATGGCTTCAACTCATAATCAGGTAGATCGACACCGCCCCCAGTAGCAAGCCAAGTGCGTGTCTCCCGTCGATTATTTCACCGATATAGAGTCCAAATAATGTTATGAGAATAATCTGTCCGACTGTCATTGCCGGATAGATTTTATTGATTGGATAGTATTTAAGAACGCGGGAATACAATATAAACGAAAAGCCGTATGAGACCGCACTTATTCCCATGTAAACCAACCAGGGAGATGTCTTGATGTCGAAGTAAGAGGCTTTTTTCAGCAGGACCTGCGCGAACGCTGTTGCGAGGATAGCGATTATGACAAGAAGTAGCGGTGGCATTGTAAAGGTCTTCATATTTTTGGCTGGTGTGAAATGGTCTGCGCTGACATCAGCGTAATGCAGTTTGTATCTTACATATATTCGGCAGAATGCAAGCAAATTTGATTGCATTCTTCACGTTGCAGTCTTTTCCGGCCCGGACGTAATATTGTCAGGTTCCCCACTACATCCGCGCTGCAGAAGTACGTCATTGGCGAACGGCTGGCCCCGTGACTTGATGGGTTATAACTATCTGTAATATATAATATAAATGAAACCATTCGCCACGGAGGCACTATGAACACAGAGCAGGGTTTTCCCTCAAACAGGTCTTTCCATGGTCCGGATCAAGTGAGAAATCGGCAGAGTCAGGCTCAGGTGAGTGAGTATTGCTGTTACCATGTGGTAAATGCACGAAATACCATGGCAAACAACGTCTTGGGTGATTTAGTGGGATAACAAAATATTGCAGCTGTTATGCCGACATTTTGTGGTGTGGATCGGGTGCAAGGGGTATGTGCTGCAAGATCATGTGCCTGTGTTTTTGGGAGCTCCACCAGTATGCATGATAATTGTTATGGACTAGATGCCTCGGATCTCTCTGAGAGTTTTGCAAAAGGCTCTTTGTTTTTATTCGCAGGCCGAGAACAGAATAATGAACAGGCAAAAAAAAGTAGCAGTGCGTTTTAGATATTTATGGGCAGCTTTGACTGTCGCCTTTCTGGGTGGCCTTGGCTGGTTTATTGGGCGGACGCTGATCAAATCCATTTATGAGGGGCGGTCTGTTGATATCCTGAATAACCTGATTAGCGGTCAATCGGATCATCTGCTGGAAGAATATTATGCTGCGTTTGATCACCTGGCCCTTCTTGTTTTCCTGTTTCTTGTTGCGCCAGTGGTACTGGGACTGTTCTGTTGGGGGATTGCGCCAGCACCCGTTCGTCAAAGCATAACCTTGCGCTTTCGAGCATTCACGGCAGTAGTGAGACGAAACTGGCAGTTGATTTATTTCGCCACTGCCAGCCTGTTTATCGCATTTATTCTCGGCATGGCCGCAGGGGTTTATCAGTTTTTTCCGTACCAGACACTGGAAGAGGCCGGCGACGCTGCTAAGGACTGGGCCGAATATTGGAGACACAACCTGCGCATCAGGCCGGATCAGTACCTCAGAACATCACATCTAGAAGGCCAGGGAGTTGTGCTGCATAATTCTCAGAAGGCGTATGAAGGGGTCACATTTATTACCAGCTTGTTCGACGGGAAACTGGGTATGAGGTTGGTGGATATGAATGGGGCCGAGACCCACAAATGGCAGGTCCCTTTCCAGGATATATGGCCGGACGAGAGCAAACGGCCACATGACTGGGATTCGGAGATTCATGGTGCTCTCCTCTATCCTAATGGCGATGTCGTATTTAACATTGAGCACAAGGCGTTGGTAAAGATAGACAAATGTTCCAATCTTCTCTGGAAGAATACGAACCTTGATCCGCACCATTCTGTTCATGAGGATAATGAAGGAAACCTGTGGGTGCCAGGACGAAGATGGCGTCATGAATCGCTGGACAAGTTGCCCTATATTTCGTCCCCGTTCCTGGAAGAATACATTCTTAAATTTTCACCTGATGGCGAACTTCTGAAAAAGATATCCATTATCGATGTCTTTTATGGTTCTAAATATGAGGCTGTTATGTTTGCTGATCGTGATTTTAAGGTGGAGCATGCAGGCAGGGAAATCACTCACATTAATGACATAGAAGTGCTTGATCAGTCTATGTCCGATGCTTTTGATCTTTTCGATACAGGCGATATCCTGGTGTCAATGCGTAATCTGAACTTGTTGGCCGTAATCGACCCCGAACTGGAGAAGATAAAATGGTCGATGACAGGCCCGTTTCTTCGTCAGCACGACCCTGACTTTCTTTCAAGCGGGAGAATCTCGGTTTATGATAATCGGCAAGCTCAAGTGGACGGAAATGTTTTTAGTCGAATCATTGAGCTGGATCCGGTTACACAAAATGTATACGTGCTGTTTGAGGGTGATGATGAGAATCCATTTTACTCGGGTATTATGGGCAAGCAGCAACGCTTGCCCAACAGAAACATCCTGATTACCGAGACCATGGGGGGAAGGGCTTTTGAGGTGACCACAGAGGGTGAAGTTGTGTGGTCGTATATAAACCGGTGGGACAACGAAAGAGTAATTGCCCTCAGTGAAGCTACCCGCTATCCCCTGTCGCATGCATTATTTGACGAGGGGCATTGCCAATAATAGAGTTGTTAACGGCTGCCCGTTAGACATTATGCGTGTGAACAGAATGATAAATAATCTACCCTGCTTTTAAATGCAAACGGAGGCACCACTCTTGAAGATTCATTCACCAGGCTTGATAGAAACACTTGTAGTTGCGGGCGCCTTCTTCTTGCCTTCTACGGCAACTGCATACGTAGGACCTGGAGCCGGGCTATCGGCAATTGGCTCTCTTCTGGCGCTCATCGCAGCCGTCGTACTGGTGGTTGTTGGGTTCTTATGGTACCCACTCAAGCGAATAATGAACAAGAGAAAAAACAAGAATAATGGAAGTTGACAATAAATGATGACGTTTGCCGGCGTGGCCATTCTGGTCGCAGGTTTTGTCGTACTGGTAAAGATATTCGGCCTCGTTGAGAAATCAACCGAGGTCTTCAGTGTGTCCAGGCTCGCATTATCTGATATACAGAATCCGGATCTGGATGATGAGGCCAAAGAAGCGGCAATTCAAAAACATGCCAAACGACTTATCGGTCTTTTTTTTCTGCTGACTATTGGAGGTGCTGCGGCGCTGGCACTTCCCGCGGGATTGCTCTTTCTCCTTGAGAGGATGGGTTTATTATCATTAAGCGCTGTAATCGCAGTGACTCTATCATGGGAGTTTTTGCTGGCAAGTAGTGTGCTGATTATCGCTATAATATTGCTTGCGAAAAATCGGTGACGATGGCATTCGAGAATCGCTATTCGAAACTGGATCGTGCGTTACATCAGATCGCCTTCAACAGTTACCCTTTTCAAGCGGCTTTATCCTCACTCGAAGACCGTTGGTTTGCAAAGCGTCTGTCCACAATTGATATAAGAAAGCCTGCTTTTATTACCGCACTCCCGAGGGCGGGTACCACGCTTCTTCTGGAGATGTGTGTAGAACTGGACGAGTTCGCGTCACATAGCTACCGTGATATGCCATTTATCCTTACCCCGATGTTCTGGAATTATTTTTCGGAGAAATTCCAGCAGGAGGCATCTCCGCAAGCCAGGGCGCACAACGATGGTATGCTGGTTGACGTCGACAGTCCTGAAGCGTTTGAAGAGGTTGTATGGAAGTCATACTGGGAGCGACAGTATAAAGAGGACCGTATTATTCCCTGGGGAAAGGCGGATGACGCTGAATTCAATACATTTCTGCGAAACCATATGCGTAAGATCATTGCGCTTCATGGCGGTGAATCCGAAGCCACACATCGGTATATTTCCAAAAACAATCTCAATATTGCGAGGATAGATTTACTACACCGTATTTTCCCTGATGCAATCATAATTGTACCCTTCCGTCAGCCACTTCAGCATGCCGCTTCGCTGTTACGTCAGCATCTTAACTTTATTGAAGTTCACAGCCATGACAAATTCGCCTGCGATTATATGGCGGCAATCGGGCATTATGATTTCGGAGAGAATTTGCGACCGGTTGACTTTGATGGCTGGCTTGAATCTGCGCAGTATGCGGATCCACTTGCACTGCCGTTCTGGGTTGAGTACTGGACGGCGGCTTATGGACATTTGCTTGAATCAGCCAATGATCGCGTCCATTTTATTTCCTACGAGGCATTGTGTGAGAACCCTGAACAGGGCTTGAAGCACCTGGCCGATATCATCGATATCAGGGAACACGCTGCTCTTCTCAAACAGGCATCCAGGATCAGTGCCTCAAAACCGTACCCGATCGATACGGGTGATATGTCGACATCACTTCTATGCAAGATGGATGTTCTTTATGCAGAATTGGAAAAGGCCTCGATAAACTGATGCCATGGTGCTTTCAGTCGGATGGGTCATAACCCAGTTCACGCATCATCGGATCGATGCGGTTCAGTATTCGCCTGATGGCCTCCGGATTTTGGCTCCGCCATTTCTGCTGCGCGGGCAGGCCGCTCACGATACTGGTCGGCCGCGAGGCGAGACTTTCACATTGCCTGCGCACGGCAGCATCGAAGGGAATGTTGAGCTCCCTGAAGGCCGGCTCGAACATTTCCACCGGGTGATCAAATATGTCTTCGTATCGCAACTGGATCCACTGCCGGTCGGGAATGACACGTTTGGCCTCGAGCGCCAGCCGGTTTGCAGTAACCCACTGATAGGCGCAGACCTCTTCCAGCGACGCCCGGTTGTAGTCGCGCCAGCCGGGGGGGAGGAAAAATGACCATTCCTGGAATTCGCCGTTGTTGATGGCTACCGGCTCCGGCGACGGGCCAAGAAACTGCTCAAGGCCGAAATGCCGGTCATGGCGCCAGCCGTCCATCATGGAACTGATGTTGTCACGTCCATCACGGTGGATATAGATGAACATGGCCTCGGGAAACAGCCGGTAAAGATACGGCAGGCGCATGACGTTGATGCAGGTCTTGTCCAGTACCCGGCCGACCCCTAGCCGCTGGTAGTAGAAACGCAGCGCGGCATCACGATGTTCAGGCGCTGCATTTTCTTCCGATGCCGCCTCCGATGCCCAGTGGTTATGGTGTGGCCCCCACAGCTTGTCCCAGAACTCGGGGATCTCGTAGCCAAGAGACAGCAGCCTCGGCGAGGTCGCGAGGGTCTCGTAGCTAACCGTGGTCCCCGACCGGGAACAGCCAACGATGAATACCGGATCGGGCACCCGCGGGTGTTTCATGTCCCAGTAGTGTCCGCGTAGCTGGTATTTCAGTTCGCGCAGATTCTTTGCCCTGATTTCGGGATCGAGGATTTTATGCAGGTTACGCAGCTTGGGCATGATAGCTGTTCTCAATACCGTTACTCGTCCATTTCCGCGGACAGGCCGGTCTGCTGCCTGTGACCTTTCATCTCTCCCAGGGCCGCCGCTGTTCGCACCAGGTAAAACCGGCGGCGGTCGGATCGCAAACTCAGCAAGGCCGAGAACAGGTAGCTGGCGAGTTTGCGGTAGAGGTAGAGGGGGACATGACCGTCTGTGGGATTTTTGATTCCGACGGTGGCGCCTGAGCGTTTGTAGGCCTTTTTCAGCAGGTAACCCAGTTTCAGGCGGTCGAGATCCACATAGTGGTATTGCACCACGGATGGTACATATTGCAACCGGGCCCCTAGCTTTTGTGCGCGGATGATCCAGTCCAGGTCTTCAGATCCCTCCAGGTCGTGCCCCGTGGGCCCCAGCCGGGTGGAAAAACGGCCCACCCGGGCAAGCCATGCGCCCCTCAGAAAGAGGTTCCCGCCGCCGGGGATGGCGATTTCCGGTGTCAGGTGAAGCGGTGTTTCACCCTGATCGAAGCGCGGCACCGGCAGCGGATAGATGCGGCAGGGGCCGGTATCATGGACCCAGTGTGGCTCTGTTCCATCCCAGTCCGGCAGGATTCGGCCACAGAACAGGTCCATATCGGTGTATTTTTCGGCAGCGGCACAGGCATTGGCGAGGTAGTCCGTGTCGACACGGTGATCGTCATCAACAAAGGCCACCAGATCGGAAGCGATGCGGGGGGTGGCATGATTGAGTGCATGGGATTTGCCCGGCACCGGTTCCTCGATCCATTCAAGCGGTAAGTCATCCGGGCTTTGCTTCTGAAACTGGCAAAGCTTCTCACGGCTGGTATCGCTGCAGGCGTTCAGCACAACCATTATCTGCACCTGCCAGCCCCGGGGGCGTCGTGCTGCATAGAGGTAATGCAGTGTGCGCAGCAGGAGTTCGGCGCGGTTGTGCGTGCAGATCAGCACCGTGAGTGTGTGATTGTCGGTGTTCATGAATCCGCCAGACCTTATGGTCTCATTGCGTTCCCGCTGGCCTTGCTATAGTTGGTTATTGTGCCCACGAGATGACCCCGTTATCAAGACACGCAAGCGTTTTTTCACTATTGATCACTTTCGCATGACAGCCGATGGACTATGCGGTGAATACACAATTCGTCATGAAAATCTCGCGGAAGACCTCAGTGAGGTCCGGGTTGGTGTTCTTCCTCGCCTAATGGGCGGGATGAGAAGGGAAGGACATCATTATTCAGAATGCTTCTACGAGCATTGTGATGGCTTTGATACGTTGTAATACTGTAATGCCTGTGCGCGCTAGTCAATTTCGCGGTGATCAGTGAAGCGCCTTGCTTTCAAATCAAAACGCGGCAGGGTGCCGAAAGGTACCGGAATCACTTTGACACGTATTCCCAAACCGTTACGTATCTCATCGGAAACCAGGTTGGCGAATACTTCCGGATCCGTATCTTTTACCTCGATTCTCACTTCCATCTCATCAAGTATTTTCCTGCGATAGATATCTACAGCGAATTCCCCGGATTCTGGGAAGCGTCGCACGATATTTTCTATTGCACTAGGGAATACGTTGATTCCCCGGACAGTATATACCTGGTCGATCCGGCCAATGACGCCTCCTTCCAGCCGGCGGTAGGTGCGTCCGCAGCCGCACGGTTCCTGCATTATCTTTACACGGTCCCCGGTTCTGTAACGGATGATCGGCATGCCAATTCTGCCAAGATTTGTTATGACGAGTTCACCTTCATTCGCATGTTCCCCGCTCTCGGGATCAATGACCTCGCAAATAAACTCGCCCTCATTGACATGGAGCCCATTCTGCGACTGACATTCATAACCCCAGGCGCCAACTTCTGTCGCACCTGCATGGTCGTAACATTTGGCACCCCATGCCTCTTCAATGCGTGCCTTGGTTCCTGGCAGACTGGCGCCAGGTTCTCCTGCCTGTATGGTAATACGGACATTTGAGTTCTTTATATCAATATTCTGCTCTTCGGCAACCTCGGCCAGATGTAACGCATAGGTTGGCGTACATACCAGGACGGTTACATCATGGGTCAGTATGGCATTTACCCGCTGATAGGATGACATGCCACCACCGGGAATACTCAGTGCCTTGATATGGTGGGCGCCTTCATATGCACTCCAGAACCCGATAAACGGGCCAAACGAAAAGGCAAAGAAAACCCTGTCATGGGGCCGGACACCAGCCGCCTTGTAAACGGACGCCCAGCACCGTGCCCACCATTTCCAGCTCTCTTCGGTATCAAGCCAGCGCAGAGGCTGTCCTGTGGTGCCGGATGTTTGATGGATTCTTGTATATTGCTCTCTTGTGAAGGTCAGGTTCGTACCATAGGGAGGTGCGGCTTCCTGGTTTGTCGATAATTCCTGCTTTGTTGTAAAAGGAAGTTTGTGCAGGTCATCCAGTGTCTTTATGTCCTCAGGATGTGTGATGCCGGCTCGCTCGAATTTGTTTTTATAAAAAACGTTTGATTCAAGCACCCTTTCAAGCATCATCTGGAACTTTTTTATCTGGATTTCCGTTAGTGCCTCCCGCCCCATCGTTTCAATAAAGCGGTCCAGATAGCTGTTGTTACTCGCGCTCATCCTCTACCTCTGCCTGATATCCATTCGTTCATGCAATATTACGTGGCCCGTCAAGTAGCCCTGTTCGTCAGTGGTGATGTGGCAGTGTATCTGTCATCACTGGAAATCTTTCATTAATCATTACGATAGGTTTTCCGTCCGTTATGATCCTGTAGGCACGGCTGACAAACTCGCCATCACTCATGCGCGCTATCTCCCTGGGCAGATCTGCAGGTCTTTCTCTCCCGAACCAAAGGACCTCGCGTCGTGTTTCCATTTTTGCGTCATTCAATATCCGGCCAATCCCTTCACCCTGCACCTCAAGCCGTTTCCTCATGTCGTCCTGCAAGCGCTCCGGAACGATATAGGACACCCCGTGAACGTACAAGGTGTGGCTGTAAACACCGCGAATCATTACTTCCCTGAACATCACCTCCGTGCCCTTGCTTGCCTCAAGCCAGGGATGATCTTCCTCAAGTGGGTAAAGCTTCTGGTTCAGCCTGATGATTTCGACAGGATCAAGTGTATACGCCTCGATAAACTTGGTCACTGTTCCATCAGTAACCATGAGTGCCCGCTGAAATGGCGTCAGGGTGCGAAAGTTGAGCTTGCTCAGCTCCCTGGGCATCGCTGATTCTGCAATCTGAATCTTTTTCAGCGGATCAAAGCTGTTGTTTTCATAGCCCATATTTCTATCTTTCCCTGCAGCCCTTTGCTAACGTCAATATTTCGGTAATCCAGACGATCCCTGTTAGTTCACATCAGCCAATGCTTGAATTTCCCCATCAAGATACAACTCCCGGTAAAAACGGTGACGGCGTTTACCGCTTGATGTCTTTGTCATTGTCCCCTGGGACAGGAGAAGCACTTCATCAACCTTGATTCCAAGATGGGTTGCTACCTGTTCCCGCACATCATCCTTCACCGTATCAAGAGGGCGATCGTTCGAATCCCGGACTTCGGAAACAATTACCAGTCGCTGGGTTCCGATTTTTTCATCATCGATACCAAATGCCGCAAAACACCCTGGTCTCAGGCCATCGATTTGTAATAGCACGCTTTCAAAATCACTTGGATCAAATTTCTTTCCATGCAGGTTGATCCGCTCCCTTACCCTGCCTGTCCAGAAGACTTCTTCTCCGCGCATGTAGCCGTAATCCCCGGTATGAAGGAATTTGCCACGAACTGCGTAACTGGTCTGTTCTTCATTGCCAAGATATCCTTTCATGCGGGATGGCGTATCAAGTGCGATCTCACCGACATGGCCGTCTGGCAGATGCTTGCCATCCTCAGACTGGATCTGAATGGACATTCCCGGGTAAGGACGACCGACACCAACCACCGCGACAGCATCACTGTTACCGTTGGTTGCCGTTTCAGGAACTGCGATACCCTCTTCGTATAGCTTGTGCTTGTTGACGTGTTCTACAACAAAATTGTCCTCGGCATCACTGAACGTGGCTCCACCCACATTCTCGGCACAGCCGAAATTGGTCTTCATGGCAGACAACTTGACTCCGAACTGCTCGAACTTTTTCTGGAAAGCCAGGATCGTATCAAGGTGTATCCGCTCGGCCGCATTCCAGAATTGCCTGACCTTGCCAAGCTTTATATCCTTGAGATGGTGATCCCGCGCCCTCTGCGCTGTGAAGGTATAACCGAAATTCGGTGACCAGGTAATCGTGGCGCCGGTTGATGACAATGCCTGCAGCCACAGTGCGGGTTTTTTCAGGAAGTTCATTGTCTCCAGCATTACCAGTGGTATTCCTTTTGCCATGCAGAGCATGAAATTGTTGATAAGTCCCATGTCGTGGTAAAGGGGCGTCCAGTTGACGCAGATATCATCGTCGCCCAGTTTCATCGCCAGTTCCATTCCATCCAGTGCCTGCAATACGGCATTCTGGTCCCATACGCAGACGCGCGGGAAGCCGGTCGTGCCGGATGTCAGCTGCATTGCCGCTATATCATCGGACGCGGGATAGAACAGAGGTGCGGCCCCGGGGTCACCACCATCGTTAAATTCCGATATATATAACACCCTGGTCTCGGGGTGAGACTTTTGCAGGGCTTCACCCAGGGACTTCTCATCATCTTCGAGAACAACCGTGCGTGCCGATGTCGTTTTTACCACATGTTCTATTACATCCTTCAGATTTGAATGCAGCCCCCTGACGACGGGAGGGGCGACCATCAGGGGCAATGCGCCAATCAGTAATGAACCAAAAAGTGCATTTGCTGAAAGCTCATCAGACGGCAGCATAAACACACACACTTCACCACTAGACAGCCCTCTTTCTGACAGGATTGAACCATACCTGGAACCCGTTTCATGAAATTCCCTGAACGTTTTCCAGGTATACGTGCCATCCGGGTTAAAAAATGTAAGTGCATTTCCCTCCGGATTGTTTTCAAGCCTTTCCCTGAACATGGCCTGTAACGATGTATTACTGTCATACGTCATAATTTATTGCCTTGATCCAATCGATAGATGTCCTGGTTATTGTCAGCTGCACAGGTTCGTTCCGGGTTTTATATGAATGTGCTACAGGAACCCGGTCTGGACCTGCTAACAAAAAACTTATCCCTGTTTAGAGACTACAAAGCTGGCGATTTCATCAATTGTATTCATGTGGTCCACGCCGACCTCATGTGCGGCAACCTTGATGCCGTAGGTTTCCTCAAGAAAAGAAACCAGATCCAGTGTTGCAAGGGAATCAAGAATTCCCGTAGTTACAAGTGCGGTTGTATAGGTCAGATTTTCCGGGGCCTCATCCGGTAAAAATTCTTTCAGAATATATTCCTTCACTGCTTCTTTGATATTCCCTGACTCCATGTTCAATATTCCTCTCGAGGTTTAACTGGATTCCTGCTCACCATGTGTGTAAATCGGCAAAATCATACCTTTCTTTATTAATGTTAGCGTGTCTTTATCATACCGGATCAGACTCATAAATCGGCCATCTGGCAGTACCCGCCCGGTTGGCATGACAATATTTACTAAAATCCGCAAAGGACCTGAAGCGCCTGCCTTGATCCAGGGGCCTGCTACAGCGGCCAAGCAAATATAATCAATAATAATCATGTATATCAAATACATATAACAAACAAGGGGGCGAGCAGGTGGATTCGGGCCGGCCAGGGTTTTCCTGCTGGAAACGATGCGCTGTTGATATATTTTCAGAAATGCGATGTGACCCGGAACAGCCGGACCTGTTGTTTCAGGCTCGAAGAATGCATCGAAGAGTCCGGGCAGAGCCCTTGCCGCTGGCCGACTTCGCCTGGAATGCCGGGAAAGCCATGAGTACATGGGCATTTCTCATGCTAGCCGTGATGTATTGGTCTTCTTTATGGATTCCGGATTATGTGACCAGGAAGTATCAAGCCGGGTTAAATTCGTAACCGAATAAACGTATGTCGTTTTTATGCGCGTCAGCAACAATTGCCTTGCTTTCTTCATCGTAATATTCGGAATAATGATAGCGTTTTTTTCTTAATCCGGATTTCAGGCGCGGTAGTGTGCACGCCTCCAGTCCTGCTGTCTTGCAAACCTCGCCGAGACCCTCCAGGAGGCTTTCATAGCGGATGACGTAGTCTACGCAAAGTTGGTTATCAATAGTGTAGAAGTGATCATTATTACTCCATTCGCCGCTCTGTAAAAATTCAGAGAACATTATTTTTAATTGATCCAGCTCGTTGAACGGTACCCCAAGATAATTGTAGAAACGCTTGCGTGGATTGATCGCGGGGTCCTGTCTTTTTTTCCAGAAGAAGTCTGAAATAACTTTATCCCAGGGATTTCTTGTGATGCTGAATTTGAAATAACTGTCCCATACCTCTGCCGGAACCTTGTTCTTTATCGTGAGCGCGTCAACATGTTGAAGGTTGGGCAGGTTAAGTTGAATAAACTCATCGGCATTCATGGACTGATGTATGAACTCACCTTTCTCGTCCCGGTTATGGCGATAGTCGTTGATTGGTGTTACCACGTCATTGCCGCTGCAATATCTTGAGAGCGCAGCTTCGATGCTGGTGCCTGCAGTTTTCTCTGACTTTATGAAAATGAACTTGTGAGTATGTGAAATAATCATGATTATGCCTCTCGGCCAAAACTAATGAAGCTTAAGAGTTAAGCGCCCCTGTTTTCTTTCTAATATGGGGGTTCGAAAAATCAGCTTTACAGGAAAGCAGATAGTCTGGCCAGTTGACGCAAATAACCTAGTTTATCTTTCCCCACAACCAGTCACGCGAAGGGATGCACGGTGGTGATTCCCCCCCTGCTGTGGCTACAGGCTGACCATCGGAGGTTATCCACGACAGCGTGGGTACTGTATTTTGCTCCCATGTCAGTTCCAAATCGGTGTCGGTGCTGTTTACAACCAGGAATTCCATGTTGTCACCACAGCTCAAGTTGGCAATCCGAAGGCGCGCATCTGTGGGAGAAGGGCAGGGTGATCGCTGCTTTATCTTGACGGCCTCGTGGTCAGAGCCCAGTAGAGAGGGTGGCAGGCCTAACCCTGCATCCTCCGCGCTCATGATTGCTGCAGCCAGGTAGCGACGGTATGCAGGTTCCTTGTTCAAGGTACACATATTGTACAACGCTTCGACCCATACAACTACTGCGAACTGTTGAGGGTTTCCAGCTTTCGTCTCGGCCCAGTATTTCATCATACTTGTATCGGTGACAGCCTTGATCGCATTGTTCAGGATGCCGGCGAGGTCTTCTTCCGGGAAGCAACGCCAGTACCTTGTCAGGTCCATAACGTTGACAGCAGGGTAATTAAAGTCGCAGTGTGGCATGGACAGATGTCGTTCGATAAGCCCGCCAGGCATCACAAATCGTGGAAACATTCGTTTGAGCCTGTGTAGCTGTGGCGTGAGGTACATCCATGTCAGGCGCTTCATGGCTCGCGGCAAGAAAGGTAGCCGCTCAGCTTCCGATGCCGGCAAAAGAGTGAGCCCTATGGCGCGATACACAAGGCGATAAAGCAGTTCGGCCGGCCGTAGCCCCAGTACCGCACGCGTTGCCGCGCGAGCGGAGGCGACATGCTTGCTGTACTGGTTATCGCCAGTGACTTCGCGGTAACGGTCCAGTGCGACAATGCTGTCCAGATGCGTGTTCAAAATCAGCTTGTTGGTTGGTGATTTTCCAAAGATACGATTTGGAATCCACCGGGAACCGGTTTGCTTGCATAGTTCGTCCATCATTTCAGCGCTGCCTTCCAGTGAATCATGCAAGAACCATAATCCGTAATCAGTCTTGTCCGTCTGGCGCGATATGAATGAAGCACCTTTACCCAGAGCCTCGCGTACAATGTCATCCGGCCATTCTTCCAGGCCTGCTTCCAGCAGAAGCATGGCGCCATTATGGAATCGGTAATGAGATTCCATCAGGTCTGTCCATTCCCCGTGATACCAGCCACCATCGCTGGCTTGCCGTGTGATAACAGAGAACAGAAGTTGTCGTTTCAACAGGCTGTAAAACTTTTTGTTGGTGGCAAGCTCCAGTCCGTCCAGTGCGACATATAGCGTATATGCATCCAGCTCAGAGCATATTTTCCACATATGAGGCCATATGAACCGGTTCGTGTACACGTGGCCATGGACAAGATACAGGTATACATCCGCGAGAGACCGGTAACCGGTTTGCGAATTCCATAAATATATTGATTGTGTTTCCAGACTAAGTGGTCTTTCAAGTGCCGCCTGAATATGGGATGCCTCGGGAAGGAAGCGCCATACAGTGATATCCAGGTGCATATTGCCAGGGATTACTATGTCGACAGCGAGTTCACCTGATGAAGCCTTAAAGCCAGTAAACGAAACAGGATTTTCTGAGAGAATGCGACCACTTGAATCGAAGGTGCGTAGTACCGGTGCTTGAGGTACCCAGTAAGATGGAAAAGTGGCTTCGACGGATTTAAGCAGCCAGCCTCCCGACGGACAGGACAGTGCCTGGTAATTCCCCCTGACTATGAATCGTGAAGCACGTTCCTTGCCTGATGGCAGGCGCAGGAAACAGCAAGATGCTCCCGCTTCATCAGGAAACCTGTCCAGGATAATTGTGGCCTCGTTAAGTGAATTCCACTGAGTCCTTTCAAAACAACCGGAGTTCACTACATACCCGGATTCAACATCCGCTGGAGGCTCAATTATCTGTTGTAATTCATATATGTCATACACGGACTGGTGTGCTTCCTGGTTGCTCATAGAATTCGACCCGGGTCTGGTGTTGCCTTGCCCGTAAAGGATTATTTAAATTTACTGTAAGTTCAATATGAACCAACGTTTGGGGGCCTGGATGCCGGTATCTCCTGACGTTGAACTTGCATTTCCACGGCCTGAAAGGATGAACCTGCAGAAAGTTCTGCATATGGGTAGTTCTTCACCCAACCATCCATCCCTGAATGTGGCCCACAAAGTAGACCACATTCATTTCCAGGCGCAAGGAGCTGTCCTTCCCTTGGGTAAAGCGATGTTGTAAGGCCGATTTCAGGGCGCGTGCCAGCTGGCCAAACAGGTATTTAGGCGGCAGGCGAGAGCCATTACCTCGCTTGCCTGATCCTTCCGCCACGCCCTGTCGGTAGTGCAGTTCCAGGAAATAGCTGCGACGTAGCTTGTCCGCGCGGATGCGGTGGTAAATAGTTGCCTCTGGTACCCAGCGCACGGAATGGTCATTGTCGATAAGGCGTCGATAAAACTCTGTGTCCTCGCCGCCCGTGTTAATCCGGCCCTTGCGTCCGAGCCCGGAATCAAATTCACCGACCTGACTGAAGATGTCTTTTCGTACCGCGAAGTTTCCTCCATAGAAAGTAGTCGCTGGATCGGTCAGCCATCGTCCTTCACCATGATCAAGGTGGCCCAGGAAGCCAAGTAATTCATCCTTCAGCCAGGTAGGCCTCTCGCCATGTTCGAAAATTACCTCAATTGGTCCACCCAGGGCGTCAGGCTTATAAAACAGCATGTCCCTTTCGTATGCTACAAGCCATCGAGGGTCGGGTGTTTCATCATCGTCAATAAAAACCAGATAGTTGCCACGTGCAACCTTCAGGGCACGATTACGTGCATTAGACAGACCGAGACTCTCCTCCGGTACTATTCGTACCGGTACGTTGGCAGGTCGCCAGGCAGTATCTGCGAGCAATTCCTGTGTCCCGTCTGTACAGCCGTTATCCACTATGACGATCTCCCATGGTCGGGAGGGGGGCGCCATCTTCCCCAGGTCTGCGAGAGTTTTCGGCAGCCGGTCAGCGTGATTGTGGGTGCACAGGGCAACAGTGATGAGGGTTGCTTCATCCATGTCTGTGGCAGCCTTGGCAATGACTCAAAGTTTGATCCCCAATCTATCAGCAACGCGGCCTTTATAGTACTTAACCGTTTGCCGCCAGCTGCCGTCGTTGCTGCCATAATGGATCTTGCGAGTAAGCATGTCGGGGCTATCAGTTCCGGAAATATCCAGCCGACGGATGCGGAAGGGATCTATGTCATGACGGTTAAAGCCCGGCTGGGTGGAGAAGGCCGCCTCATAACCGGCCGTACGAGCGGCGTTGATGACATGATCGTTATATTTCCCATACGGATAGGCAAGGTAGCGCACTTCTTCACCGAGCAGGTCTTTCAGATCCTGGCGTGAACCAGCAAGTTCATTCACCAGTTCATCGTCAGACAGATCTGTAAGATCGGGGTGCTGACGGGTGTGAGAGTGGAAAGAAAAACCCATATGGCGCATGGCATCGATGTGTTTCATGGCGAGAAGGGGATAAGTAACGCCATTTGGGTATTCATTTTTGCACCACACATCCCGTCCATCAATTAGTTTACTGACGAGAAACACAGTGGCAGGCCACCCCAGTTCATGCAGAACAGGTGCAGCGTGTTCGTAAACGCCCAGAAAGCCGTCGTCAAAGGTAAGAAGGAAGCTGCCGTCGGGCAGTCCTTTTTCCCCCCTGATCCATGCAAAGAAATCTGCCAGGGAGCACGCCCGCATATTTTGTGCCGCAAGGCGGTGCATGTGTTTGGCGAACTGGTCCGGGGCTATACAGTAGCGACTTTCCCAGTTGTTGTGAGCAGTGCCTGCCCGGTGGTACATGAGCACCGGAATGCGTTTTGTTCCTTCCATTACTGACCGATGCCTCGTGGTTTATCTATCAGGCCAACAAGTCCCTGGAAAAGTCTGGTGGGTAGAATAGCCGGTAGCAGGTATTTAAGATCCTTTGCATGCCAGATACGTGCTGTGAATGCGGCACGAAATAATTTCTGTGCATTTGCAAGATCTCTTTTCCAGTAGGATCGATAAGCCTCGTTGAGCAGCTGCCCGTATATCAGCTCATTTATCTTTTCAGACGAGAGGTGAGCTACCATCTCGGGGAAGCGGGTAACGAAATCCCTTCTTACCTGAACTGCGTCCAGTACCTGCCGCCACTTTGTGGAGGAGATCTGATCACTGCCGTGCCAGCGGTAAAAGGCCATCACCTCGGGTACGCGCAATATATTAGTGGTGTGTGCCAGTATGCGTAACCATAGATCGTAGTCCAAAGAGGAAAAATGTCGCTCCGAGAAACCGCCTACGGCTTCGATCACGGTTCTTCGTATTAGCGCAGCATGGATGGGCCAGGGGCAGTTCTTGAGAAAAGTGGCCGCCAGATCAGCAGTCTCATAGGCCGGCGGGATATAAGGTTCCTCGCTTGGCGCATGCTCCCCTGTATTTTGCCAGCCACAGTAGGTGAGATCAGCATGACTCTGTTGCAGCGCAGTTAATAATTTTTCCAGGCAGTCATCACGCCACCAGTCATCTGCATCAAGGAAGGCTATAAAGTCACCCCTGGCATAGCGCAGCCCCAGGTTCCTGGCCGGGTAGGGTCCAAGGTGATTCTGGTGTTTCAAATGAATCCGGTCAGGATGAATCTTCGCCAGGCCGCCCACTATATCCGGTGAAGTGTCCTGGGAACCATCATCTATAACAATGATCTCTGTGTGCTGGTATGTTTGCCGCAGCACGCTTGCAATCGCTTCTCCCACGTATGGAGCAGCGTTATAGCAGGGCATGATCACCGATATTAACTGTTGCCTGGTGCTTGTCATAATTCCGAAGGGAGCTTTCCGTTCAGATAAATACTTTTCACTTTACCCTATTTCTCATAAAAATATTATCCCGTAAGATTAAGGAGAGCAGATTTGCAGTAGTGAATCAACGTAAACCGGTGTCTCGCTGCAGTGCGAGAGCGCTGACCTTGTTCGCCGGGCTGGAACTGATACGAGATTTATATCCCGGCTCACGCTGAACCCGCCGGGCCCTCCCGGTGGAGAAAATTCGCTCCGGTTGGAAACTGGATACAGGGTTGATGGAAGGGTTGGTGCCCTCAAGCCGAGTTCCAATATAATAGACCCTGGTTTGCGCTATAGAGATTCCTGAGTGGATAAATTATGACCAGCATCCATAAACTCACCCGCAATGTCTCCACATCAATCAGAAAAAGAGGTAATGCGATAGCTAATGAGGCAAGAATCGGGGCCAGGCATTTATTCCTTCTCTCTCCCCCCCTTTCCGGCTCTACGGCGATCACGCAGCTTATTAAAACATCGCCTAATGTATCGGTCTTTCCCGGGAGTGGAGAAGGGCAGTTCTTGCCGGAAGTAAAGAATATTCTCTTTGTTGATGAAAGGTGGAATCCCGGGTTACCAATAGACTGGGCGAGAGTGAGGAAAATATTCTTTCAATACTGGTCGCCGTTAAAACCCGTCAGGTTTGAGAAATCACCTCCCAGCATTGTCAGGGCAATTGATTTGGAGCGTGTATTCAGGAATTCCAGCTTTCTTATAACCTTGCGGAACCCTTATGCACAAATAGAAGGTTTGTTGCGCAGACAATGGCCTTTTGGTGAGTACGGGCCACAATCATCACCATCTTCCCCTCTGACGCCGAAGGCCGCTGCAGAATTCTGGGTAAAAACGGCAAAATATCAATTGCACAATATAGAGCATCTTGGGGATACCTGTTTTTTTACTTACGAAGAGCTAACTGAAAGGCCGGGCGAAACGGCTCAAAGAATTACTGATTTTCTTCCTGGTCTTGGTGTTCTGGATACTGGGTCGAAATTCACAGCCCATAATATTACCGGTAAACCAATCAAGGGGTTTAAAAATCTTAACCAACAGAAAATTGAAAAGCTTACCAGGCAACAAATCGGGGAAATCAACCAGGTTCTGGGTCGGCACGAGGATCTCCTTGAAAGATTTCAATACCAGCTACTCAGTAATAACTGACAACGCTCTCAAGGTGTCTGGTCAAGAAGGAAGGGTTTGATTGCCTGCATTCTTCAGCCGGAAGTGAGAGATCTGCGTATCCCCGACCAGAGAGTGCGCGGATGTAGTGGTGTCCCGTTTATGATTATTGAATTCCGGTTCAGCTTCGATGAATTTTTTGCAACATACGCATCTGTTACCATAAGCAAGGTAGCATCTTTTTCTGTATTCATCTCAAGTTTGTTGACAAAAACTTCAGGATCCAGATTGTTCTGGTAGTACTCGATTACCCTGGACCTCATCTCGTTTATCTCTTCTTCTTTCATATTCAGGATATGATTGATTTTCCTGATCAGTTCATCTTTATCGTCAAAGGCTACACAATTTACCATGTCTGTAAGACTTGGATTCAGCCACTCGGGATAGTTGATGACCGGAATGGTGCCAACGGACATGGCTTCGATCACGTTGTGACACATTGGCATAACATACCCGGGAGGACACAAAAAGAAGTCTGATTTTGACAGGGTCTCCAGCCAGTATCGGGACTCGATCCTGAATTCCTTGTTATCCACTATTACGAACTTCTGGATGTATTCCCCCCCAAGCAGACGGTTGTGACTCTCTGTATCTGTTACGCGGATAGCATTGTCGCCAATTACCTCTGTGATAGTTCCGATTATTTCACTGCGGGTAAGCTTTTTTGTCGGGTAGTGAATCCGGTTCTTTCTGTAACCCTCCGTGTCTCCGGAGAAGAAGATCCTCATAGTTCTTTTTTGTTGTCTGCCCGCTTGCAGGCGCGATTCCAGGTCAGCACCATAAAGAAGCGGATGCATGGGGTATGGCATGACTATCGGTCGGGATTTGCTGAATGCTGACCAAAAATAGGATGAAAAAATATTGAACCTGATCTGAATCCTTTTCTTCCAGTGTTTTTGCGCACATTCTTTATCCTCGCGATCGAAAAGATAAATGGTGTCCTCTGTATTGCCCGGAATTTCATCGACCATAACCAGATTATCAATCGACTCCACCAGACGAATATAGGGTCTATCCTTCTCCAGTTTTTCAAAATTTATATTCTGAAAGAGCTTAATGTGATATCCATTCAGGGCGAATATATTAAGTGTGTAAAACAGGAGTCGACCCATCTCGGAAAGAATATCCTGGTCCACAAATTTTGCGAATATAAGTGGCTGATGTGATTCCGAAATCATCCGCGTGTTCCTTGTATTTTCCACAGCATTTACAGTTTGTTCTGGTTTTGGTGCAAGTAATATATTTTCATGGGCATCGTTCCTTATGCCGTATTAAATGCCATGCAATATACGCAATCACGGCATGATGTGCCTGGTTTGACTGTCATTTACTCTATAATAATGCAGTTGTTGGCAAAGCCTTCCTTATTGTAAATCAGTTGCTCCCCTGTCTCGCAACTTGTAACTTTCATCCCTGTGG
>Ga0224514_10000079_pt1 | contig 36125 bp, 35 predicted proteins | sample SF_May12_sed_USG_3_FD_169107 | JGI IMG/M metagenome (GOLD analysis project Ga0224514, IMG submission 169107) | Sediment microbial communities from San Francisco Bay, California, United States - SF_May12_sed_USGS_24 | ecosystem: Environmental > Aquatic > Marine > Sediment | place: USA... | reverse complement strand
GAGCAGGTCATCACGCACTATGACCACCGTGAGTCCGGCCGGACCGATATTCTTCTGCGCACCCGCGTAGATCAGCCCGAAACGGGACACATCCAGCGGACGCGACAGGATGGTCGAGGACATATCCACCACCAGCGGCACCTCGCCACTGTCCGGGATATCGTGAAACTCGACGCCACCAATGGTTTCATTTGGCGTGTAGTGCAGGTAGGCAGCATCTGCATTCAGTTGCCAGGACGAAAATTCCGGGATGGTGGTGAAACTGCTGTCCTCGGAACTGGCCGCCACGTTCACGTCACAATAGCGCCGCGCCTCGGCGATGGCCTTTTTCGACCATGCGCCGGTGTTGATGTAATCGGCCTGACCGCGACCGCGCAGCAGGTTCATCGGCACCATCGCAAACTGGCTGGTCGCACCACCCTGCAGGAACAGCACCTTGTAGTTATCCGGCACCGCAAGCAACGCGCGCAGGTCCGCCTCGGCCCGGGTCGCGATCGACAGGTACTCCTTGCTGCGGTGACTCATCTCCATCACCGACATGCCGACACCGTGCCAGTCCAGAAATTCTTCACGCGCCTGTTGCATCACGGCTGCCGGCAACATGGCCGGCCCGGCGCTGAAATTATAGATAGCAGACATCGTTAGCAGTCCTGTTAATTTCTTGTCCCGGAGGGAAGGGTTCAATAGTCACGGAAATTTTTCTTTATTCGTCATTGCGAGGAACGAAGTGACGAAACAATCTATAAACAACTTTTCATGAATCACAAGATTGTCATGCCACGCTCGCAATGACAGGATCAAGTCAACAAATAGAGCGTCCCGGCATCACTCCGACTCAACCGATTCGTCATCCTTGTCTTCCAGGATGCGCTCAATGCCGACCAGGGACTCGCCCCCACCCAGGGCGATCAGACGCACACCCTGCGTGTTACGTCCCATCACGGATATCTCGTTGACGCGGGTGCGCACCAGCGTGCCGCCACCGCTGATCAGCATGACTTCGTCGTTATCATCTGCGCTGACCGCGCCGACCACGCTACCGTTACGCTCGGTAATCTGGATGGCAATCACGCCCTGGCCACCGCGGCCGTAGACCGGGTATTCTGCAGCCGGCGTCCGCTTGCCATAGCCGTTCTCGGTCGCGGTCAACACCGGGCTGTCACTGGCAATAATCAGTGATATCACGTGCTGACCGGCCTGCAGCTTGATGCCACGCACACCGCAGGCAGTACGCCCCATGGCGCGCACATCGTCTTCCTTGAATCGAATCACCTTACCGGCATTGCTGAACAGCATAATGTCCTGCGCACCGTCAGTAATAGCGACGTCGATCAGGTAATCATCATTGCGCAGATCAATCCCGATGATGCCACTGGCGCGCGGGCGCGAGAAACCGGCCAGCGAGGTCTTTTTCACGGTGCCATTCGCCGTCGCCATGAACACGTAACGGTCTTCTGTGAATTCCCGTATCGGCAGGATGGCATTGATGCGTTCATCGGCCGCCAGCGGCAACAGGTTCACGATCGGCTTGCCACGCGCGCTGCGCCCGGCCTGCGGCAACTCATACACCTTCAGCCAGTACACCTTGCCGCGACTGGAGAAACACAGGATGGTGTCGTGCGTACTGGCGATAAACAGCTTGTCGATGAAATCCTCTTCGCGCACATTGGCAGCGCTCTTGCCACGCCCGCCACGGCGCTGCGCGCGATAATCTGTCAGCGGCTGTGACTTGGCATAACCGGCATGCGACAGCGTCACCACCACGTCTTCCTCGGTGATCAGGTCCTCGATGGTGAGGTCGAGATGGTCGGACATGATCTCGGTACGCCGGTCATCGCCAAACTGCTCGAGCAACTCGGCAAGTTCCTCACGGATCACAGACATCAACCGTTCCGGGTCCTGCAGGATCGCCAGCAGCCGGCCGATGAGTTCCAGCAGTTCCTTGAACTCGCTGACAATCTTGTCCTGCTCCAGCCCGGTCAGCTGGTGCAGACGCAGTTCCAGGATGGCCTGGGTCTGCGTCTCGGACAGGCGATAACCGTCATCGCCGAGGCCGAAACCTGCGCCGAGATCATCCGGGCGCGAGGCACTGGCGCCGGCACGATCCAGCATGCTGGACACGACCCCCGGCTCCCAGCTGCGTCCCATCAGGGCTTCTTTCGCCACAGCACGGTTGGGTGAGGTCTTGATCAGGCGGATCACCTCGTCGATGTTCGACAGGGCAATCGCCAGGCCTTCCAGGATATGTGCGCGCTGGCGTGCCTTGCGCAACTCGAACACGGTACGCCGCGTCACCACGTCGCGGCGATGACGGATGAAGGCTTCCAGGCACTGTTTCAGATTGAGCAGCTGCGGCCGGCCGTCGACCAGTGCGACCATGTTGATACCGAATACATTCTGCAGCTGGGTGTGTTGGTAAAGATTATTCAGCACGACTTCGGCAACCTCACCGCGCTTGAGATCAACCACCATGCGCATGCCGTCCTTGTCGGACTCGTCGCGCAGACCGGAAATACCCTCAATCTTCTTGTCCTTGACCAGCTCGGCAATCTTCTCCAGCAGGCGTGCCTTGTTGACCTGGTAGGGCAACTCGGTGAACACGAGCTTCTGCCGACCCTTGCCTTCGTCACCTTCTATATGGCTGCGTGCACGAATGTGGATGCGGCCACGGCCGGTGCGATAGGCCTCGTGAATGCCGCGCACGCCGTTGATAATGCCGGCCGTGGGAAAATCCGGACCCGGTATGTATTCCATCAGCCCGGCGATATCGATATCCGGCTGATCGATCAGTGCCAGGCAGGCACTGACGACCTCGCGCAGGTTATGCGGCGGGATGTTGGTCGCCATGCCCACTGCGATACCGGCAGAGCCGTTGACCAGCAGGTTGGGTACACGGGTCGGAAAGACCGACGGTTCACGCTCGGTTTCATCGTAGTTGGCAACGAAGTCGACGGTTTCCTTGTCGAGATCGGCAATCAGTTCGTGCGCAATCTTCGCCATGCGCACTTCGGTGTAACGCATGGCCGCAGGAGAATCCCCGTCAACGGAACCGAAGTTGCCCTGGCCGTCGACCAGCATGTAACGCAACGAGAACGGTTGCGCCATGCGCACGATGGTGTCGTACACGGCGGTATCACCGTGCGGGTGATACTTACCGATCACGTCACCGACGATGCGCGCGGATTTCTTGTAGGGTTTATTCCAGTCGTTGCTGAGCTCGCTCATGGCATACAGCGCACGGCGATGTACAGGCTTGAGACCGTCGCGCACATCCGGCAGCGCACGGCCGACGATCACGCTCATGGCGTAATCGAGATAGGACTGCTTCATCTCGTCTTCGAGATTGACGGGCAGGACTTCTTTTGCGAATTCGCTCATTCAGACGGTTCCGTATACCCCGGTTAAACAGGGCCCAGACAGGGCTGACGCACTCTGGCGGCAGCTACAGCGGTAAAGAGCGAGATTTTAACACAGTCGACTCCCCCACTACACCCGAAGAATATCGATTTCTGGCGCCACTGAGGCGGCCAGCCGACAATTAATGGTATTTCAGGCTTGCTCCCGACGTACCCGGCTGTCCGTCGCCCAGGGCCAGCAAGCTATCCCGATCCGGGCTCGCTACCACGCCGGCCTCGGTCACCAGGAAATCGACCAGCGCGGCCGGGGTGACATCGAACACCGGGTTCCATGCGCCAGCACCGGTCGCCGCCAGCGGCTGACCGGCCAGCTGCAGGATCTCGTCAGCCGGGCGCTCCTCTATCGGCACCTGCTGACCGTCTGGCATGGCCATATCCAGCGTGGACATTGGCGCCACCACCATCATCTTCACGCCATGATGACGACAGGCCACTGCCAGCTGGTAGGTGCCGATCTTGTTGATCACGTCGCCGTTGGCGGCCACGCGATCGGCACCGGTAATCACCCACTGCACCTTGCCGCGCTGCATCAGTAACGCCGCTGCATTGTCGGTGATCAGCGTCACCGGGATATCATCGCGCACCAGTTCCCAGGCGGTCAGTCTTGCTCCCTGCAACCAGGGCCGCGTCTCTCCGGCAAACACGTTTGCCAGTTTTCCAGCTGCCCAGGCACTGCGCACCACGCCCAGCGCGGTGCCATAGCCGCCCGTGGCGAGCGTTCCGGTGTTGCAGTAGGTGAGCACGGAGTCGCCCTTCTTTATAAGGTCTGCGCCAAGTGCCCCCATGCGCCGGTTGGCCTCGACATCGGCCGCGTGAATACGCCGGGCCTGTTCCAACAGGGCCGGCACCGGGTCAGCCATTACGCCGGCAAGTGTTTCCTGCATACGCTTAAGCGCCCATACCAGGTTAACTGCCGTCGGACGCGCCGCCGCCAGCACGGCGATATCGGCAGCCACGCCAGGGCGCCATTTTTCCGGCGCATGCTGCCAGTGCTGCTGCGCCGACAGCACCACAGCATAGGCGGCCGTGATGCCGATGGCCGGCGCCCCGCGCACCACCAGGTCGCGAATGGCCTGTGCCACCGAGGCGGCATCGGTCAGCAGAAGGTACTCCTCGGTGTGTGGCAGCCGACGCTGGTCGAGCAGTCGCAAACCGGAAGCGGTCCACTCGATGGCGTCAAAAGTGTCTGGCAAAGTCATGGTCAGCCTGTATCCGTGATCCGGTGAAGGCGCCATTCTACTGATTTAGACGAAAAAATAACGCCCCGTCAGTACTGGCTTCATGCCATGGATACGACTAAAATAGCGCCCAGTCGTGTCAGACAGCGGTGCTCGATCGACTTTTTCTTATATAAACCACAGGAGTGGCGATTCAATGAAGAACAAACTACAAATTGGCGGAGTACTGGCAGCTGTTGCAGCCGGCGCATTATTCTCCAGCGCTACGCTGGCGCATGAGGCGGGCAAGGCTAACGACAGCTATGTTGGCGCAACGGGCCACCACCACATCACAGACAGCAGCGGTAACTGCGTGCGTACCGGCAGCTGGAAGAAGGAAGATATGACTGTCGACTGCGGCGCCGAGCCGGTCGTCGAGGTCAAGAAGGCCCCGCCACCACCGCCACCACCCGCACCGCCTGCCGAGCCGGTCTACGAGACCGTTAGCCTGTCTGCCGGCGCCCTGTTCGACACCAACAAGAGCGACCTGAAGGCAGAGGGCCAATCGCAACTGGACGCGCTGGCCAGCAAGATCGGTGGCAACGCCAAGGTAACCGACGTCAAGATCATTGGTCACACCGACAGCATGGGTGCCGAGTCCTACAACCAGCAGCTGTCCGTGCGTCGCGCCACCACCGTGCGTGACTACCTGGCCAGCAAGGGCGTTGACTCAAGCCTGATGTCCATCAGCGGCATGGGCGAATCCAGCCCGGTTGCCGATAACAAGACCAGAGAAGGCCGCGCCAAGAACCGTCGCGTGGAAGTCAGCATCGGTGTCAGCCAGCAGGTCAAGTAATCACGACCTGTTATACGTAACACAAAACCCGTCGCTCACTATGGGCGATGGGTTTTTTATTGCCCGCAAACAAGGAGAAAACAGTGGAGCTTGAAAAATTCCTTGATCCTGAAATGATCAATACCTACCTCATCCCGTGGGGCATTCGCATTGTTATGGCGCTGGTCGTCTTTATCGTCGGCCGCTGGCTCGCCCGCATCGTGGTGCGCGTTACTGGACGCATGATGCTAAAGGCAAACCTGGACAGCATGCTGACCACGTTCCTTGGCAATATCCTGTACACCGTGTTGCTGCTGGTGGTGGTGATCGCCACACTGGACCAACTGGGTGTGCAAACCACCTCGTTGCTCGCTGTATTCGGTGCTGCCGGCCTCGCTATCGGTCTCGCGCTGAAGGATTCACTGGCCAATTTCTCCTCGGGTGTCATGCTGATCCTGTTCCGTCCCTTCAAGGTCGGTGATTTCATCGAGGCGGCCGGTCAGGCAGGCGTGGTCGAGGAAGTACGCATCTTCAGCACCATCATGAAGACCGGTGATAACCGCGAGATCATTGTCCCGAACAGCCACATCTACGGCGGCCCGATCATCAATGTATCGGCAAAACCGACGCGACGCATCGACATGGTGTTCGGCATCGGTTACGAGGATGACATTCGTAAGGCAAAACAGCTGATCGAGGCAGCCTTTGCCGCTGACGAGCGCATTCTCAAGGACCCTGCACCGGGCGTTGCCATGGTGGAACTGGCCGACAGCAGCGTCAACTTCAATGTGCGTCCCTGGGTTAAAACATCGGACTACTGGGCCGTGCGCTCGGACCTGATGGAGCGCATCAAGCTGTCCTTCGACGAGCACGGTATCAGCATCCCCTACCCGCAACAGGACGTGCACATGCACAACGTCGCCTGAACGGCACCACGCCGGGGCGGATTACACCGCCCCGGCCCCCTCCGTTATACTCCCGGGCTGCTGGCAACATACGCGGAATCCTTGCATGAACACCGTTGACACCCTCATCCACAGTCGCTGGATCGCACCGGTTGAACCGGAAACAGTGGTGCTTGATCATCACAGCGTGGTGATTCACGAGGGTCGCATCCTTGACCTGCTGCCGTCTGACCAGGCGCGTGCCATCTACACTGCCGAAGACGAATACGATCTGGGCCGGCACCTGCTGATCCCGGGACTGGTAAACGCCCACACACACGCAGCAATGTCGCTGCTACGCGGACTCGCGGATGACCTGCCCCTGAACGAGTGGCTGAACGAACACATCTGGCCGGCAGAAACACGCTGGGTCAACGAGGAGTTCGTGCATGACGGTACACAACTCGCCATGGCCGAGATGCTGCGCAGCGGCACCACCTGCTTCAATGACATGTACTTCTTCCCCGATGTCACCGCACGTGCCGCCGTCGGTTGCGGTATGCGCAGTTGCGTTGGCCTGATCGTGCTGGACTTCCCCACCGTGTGGGCAAATGACGCCAACGAGTATATTTCCAGGGGACTGGCGGTACACGATCACTACCGCGGCGACCCCCTGATCAGGACGGTGTTTGCCCCGCATGCCCCCTATACTGTTTCCGATGCACCACTGCAGCACATCCGCGTGCTGGCAGACGAACTGGACCTCGGCATCCATATGCACGTGCACGAAACCGCCGAGGAGGTCGGCAAGGCGGAAGAACTGACCGGCAAGCGTCCACTGGCACGACTGCATGAACTCGGCCTGGTGGCGCCCGACATGATTGCCGTGCACATGACACAGCTTTCCGCTGCAGAGATCGACACATTTGCCGCCGCTGGTGGTCACGTGGTGCACTGCCCGGAATCCAACCTGAAACTGGCCAGCGGTTTCTGTCCCGCGCAGGCCCTGCTTGCAGCAGGCGTCAACGTGGCACTGGGCACGGATGGCGCGGCCAGTAACAATGATCTCGACATGCTGGGGGAAATGCGTAGCGCGGCACTGCTTGGCAAAGCGATCAGCGGTGACGCCAGCGCGCTGCCCGCGCACACGGCGCTGCGCATGGCCACACTCAATGGCGCCAGGGCACTGGGCCTGGGCGAGCAGACCGGTTCACTGGTGAAAGGGAAATGGGCTGATATTGCCGCCATCAACCTGGATACACTGGAAACCCTGCCGCTGTACGACCCGGTGTCGCAACTGGTTTATGCCAGCGGGCGCGAGCAGGTCACCGACGTCTGGGTGGCCGGGCAACAGTTACTCAGGGACCGGCGGCTGACGACGCTGGATGGCAACGACATAGTAGAACGCGCACGCCTCTGGCAAACACGCATCGGGACACAGGCATGACCGACACGCTGCACAACGTCGACCCGGATGAAATCGGGAAGTTCGAAAAGCTGGCCAGCCGCTGGTGGGACCCCAACAGCGAGTTCAAGCCCCTGCATGACATCAACCCGTTACGGCTTGATTACATCGACCGCCTGGCACCACTGGCCGGCAAGCGCGTTATCGACGTCGGTTGCGGCGGCGGCCTGCTCAGCGAAGGGATGGCCACGCGCGGCGCACAGGTCACCGGTATCGACATGGGCAAGGCGCCATTGAGCGTGGCACAACTGCACCAGCACGAGTCCGGCCTGGAGATCGACTATCAGCAGGCCACGGCGGAACAGATGGCAGCGACACATGCCGGCCAGTTCGACACCGTGACCTGCCTGGAAATGCTCGAGCATGTACCCGACCCGGCAGCAGCCATCCGCGCCTGCGCACAACTGGTGAGCGATGACGGTCACGTCTTTTTATCCACCATCAACCGCAACCCAAAGGCCTACCTGTTCGCGGTCATCGGTGCAGAGTACCTGCTACAGCTGCTGCCGAAAGGCACGCATGACTACGCCAGGTTCATCCGGCCATCCGAGATGGAGGCCTGGGCGCGTGCCGCCGGCCTGCAACTGGTCGACCTGTCCGGCATGAGTTACAACCCGCTGACCAAAGAATACCGGCTCGGACAGGATGTTTCGGTCAATTATCTGGCCTGCTTCCGCAAGGCCTGAAGCAGCGCACCTCCATGCCACCCGCCAGTCACGCTCCGGCCAGCATACGCACCGTGCTGTTCGATCTCGATGGCACACTGCTCGACACCGCACCTGACCTGGCCGACGCCCTGAATACCGTGCTGATTGAACAGGGCCAGGCACCGCTGCCCTTTGCACAGATTCGCCCGGTGGTGTCACACGGCGGGATCGCGCTTATTGAGCTGGGCTTCCGACTGGAGCGCTCGGACCCCGCATTTGATGTACTGCGGCAACGCCTGCTGGATATTTACCGTGCCAACCTGTCCGCACAGACACGGCCGTTCCCCGGCATGCCCGAACTGCTGGACTCAATCGAGGAACGCGGCCTTAACTGGGGCGTGGTCACCAACAAACCGGGCTGGCTCACCGACCCGCTGTTGCAGGACTTGCAGCTGTTTGACCGTGCGACCTGCGTGGTGAGTGGCGACACGCTGGATGAGCGCAAGCCGCACCCGGCACCGATGCTGTATGCCTGCGAACAAGCTGGCTCGACACCTGCGCAGTGCGTGTACGTGGGAGATGCACAACGTGACATCGAGGCCGGCATCAATGCCGGCATGCACACCCTGGTGGCAATGTTCGGCTACATCCATGCAGAAGATGATCCACACAGCTGGAATGCAGACGCGACCATCGACACCCCGGGGGAATTACTGGACTGGCTAAACAGACACTGAACCAGTCAGTGGGGTCAAACTCGATCGAGTCTGACCCCACTGATTTATAATATGGTGCTATGATCTTTCATCATGCCCGCTGAATTTCTCTTTATCCTGCTACCGGCACTGGCCAGTGCTGCCGTATTCGGCGCAATCACCGCCTTCCTGTATTTCTCCGGGAAGCTGGCACGCCTGCGTGAGGCCAACGCGAAACTCGAAATCAGCCTGGACCTCGAGCGCAAGGCGGCTGATGCGCAGCAGCAATCCGCGCAACAACTCAACCAGCAGCTGAGGGACAGTTTTAACGCGCTGGCCGCCGAGGCATTGCAAAGCAACAACGCACAGTTCCTGCGCCTCGCGAAGGAAAACCTCGAACAGTTCCACATCAAGGCAGAAGGCGAACTGGAAAAGCGCGAAAAGGCCGTCGAGACCCTGGTCAAGCCAATTCGCGAGGCACTGCAAAAGACCGAGGCAGAAGTTCGCCGCATGGAGAACGAACGCAAGCAGGCACAGGGCGCGCTCAATGCACACCTCGAAACCATGGCCGAATCGCACCGTCTGCTGCATAACGAGACACGCAACCTGGTGCAGGCCCTGCGCCGGCCCGAGGTGCGCGGCCAGTGGGGCGAGCTGACGCTCAAGCGGCTCGCCGAGCTGGCCGGCATGGTAGAGCACTGCGATTTCATTGAGCAGGAAACGCTGCAGACGGAAACCGGCCAGCAACGCCCCGACATGGTCATTCGCATGCCCGACAGGCGCGAGATCGTCGTCGACGCCAAGACACCACTGGATGCCTACCTGTCGGCTATCGAAGTGACCGATGACACGGAGCGTAAAGGCCACATGGTTCGCCATGCACGCAACGTGCGGGAACGCATCAGGGAACTGGCCGCGAAATCATACTGGCAGAAACTCAAGTACAGCCCGGAATTTGTCGTGCTGTTCATTCCCGGCGACCAGTTCCTCAGCGCCGCGCTGGAAACCGACCACAAGCTGATCGAGGATGCGCTGACACAGCATGTCATCCTTGCCACACCGACCAGCTTCGTAGCGCTGCTGCGTGCCATTGCCTATGGCTGGCGCCAGGAGTCACTGGCCGAGAATGCCGATGTCATCCGTGAAATAGGCCAGGAAATGTATGCACGCCTGATCACCTTTGCCGAACACCTGGCGAAGGTAGGAAGCAGTCTCGACAAAAGCGTGGATGCCTACAACAAGGCGGTCGCCTCCTATGATTCACGCGTACTGCCCGGCGCACGCAAGTTCACTGAACTGGGCGTCACGTCTAAAAAGGAACCCCCCAAGGTTGAACAGATCGAACGCATGGCGCGCAACATCGAGTCGCGCGAAGAAAGCGACTCGACTCACTAGGTAGAACACAACATGACGCACCCCCCGAAGTCACTGGCTGACTGGCAGCCTGCGCCTGACCTGCTCAAGGACCGTACCATCCTGCTCACCGGCGCCGCCAACGGTATCGGCCGCGCACTGGCCGACAGCCTCGCCGCGCATGGCGCTACCCTGGTGCTGCTCGATAAAGACGTACACGGACTGGAGTATGCCTACGACGCGATTGTCGCTGCCGGTCACCCGGAACCCGCGCTGTATCCCATGGACCTGCAGGGTACCGGACCGGACGATTACAGGAATCTTGCCGACACCCTTGAGAAGGAATTCGGCCGCCTCGACGGGCTGGTTCACGATGCCGCCGACCTCGGCGCACTGGTACCAATCAGCAACTTCACCACTGACCTGTGGGCCAAGACACTGCAGGTGAACCTCAATGCCCCCTGCCTGCTGACCATGGCCTGTCTGGGCCTGCTCAATGCCGGCACGGACGCCTCGATCATCTTTACCAGCGACAGCGTCGGACGCCAGGGCAAGGCATACTGGGGTGCGTACGGTGTTGCCAAGGCCGGCATTGAAAATTTCATGCAGACCCTTGCCGATGAACTGGAGGCCAACACACCCATTCGCGTCAACAGTCTCGACCCCGGCGCAGTGTTCACCGGTCTCAGGCGCATTGCCTATCCGGCGGAAAGCCGCGAGGGACTGGTGGAGCCTGCCGACGTGGTGAAACCGTTTTTGTATTTATGCAGTACCGAGAGCAAGGGGATTACCGGGCAGCAGTTGAGTGTGGAGAATTTTTTGTAGGAGCACTTATCAAGCGCGATAGTTTTATCGGTGTAGAGCAGATCGCGCCTGCAAGGCGCTCCTACAGGAATATCGAGTGTTGTAGGAGCGCCTTGCAGGCGCGATTTTCTCCATGCCGGAGTCAGAACGCTTAACGCCCCTGCTTCATCATGGCCTCGATGGCTTCACGCGGGATGGTACCTTCGACGTAGCGATTACCCCAGTCGACCATGGCAGACAGTACCGGCGCCAGGTCACGACCCTTGTCAGTCAGCTGATAGGCATAGCGCACCGGGCGCTCCTGGTATTTTTCCCGCGCGACCACACCCGCCGCCTGCAGGCGTTTCAGGCGTTCCGCAAGAATATTGGTGGGCACCCCTTCCGGCGAGTTCTGGAACTCGGTATAGGTCGTCTTGCCGAGCAGCAGGTCACGTACCACCAGTAGCGTCCACTTGTCCCCGAGCAGGTCCAGGGTACAGGCCACCGGGCAACGCGAACGGTCATTCACGCCCATTTTCTGCCAGGTTTCCTACTTTTATTCATGAGGTTAGCCTAGCATTTATATTGTTACTTGTAAATTACAAGTTACTAGGCTAGGATCTGGTTACTTGCTTTTTTAAAGTAACTAAAAAGAGGACAGGCAATGGAAATCGAACTGTTTTACACCCCGCAAACACGCTCCAGCCGGCCACGCTGGCTACTGGAAGAACTGGGCATCCCCTACACCCTGCGACCGGTTGACTTGTTTGGCGGCGAACATAACCCGGCGCATCCGCTTGGCAGCGTGCCGGCGATGCGTATCGACAAGGACACGATGATTGAGTCCGGCGCCATCTGCCATTGGCTGGCTGATCGCTTCCCGGATAAACAGCTGGCCCCGTCGATGCAAAGCGCACAACGCGCCCGCTACGAGCAGTGGATGTTCTTCACGCCCGGCACGCTCGAGCCACCGGCCTTCGAGATCCTGATGCATACAGGCATCCTGCCGGAGAAACACCGGGTACCCGACATCGTCGGCTTCGCAAAGAAACAACACCAGCGCGTGCTACGCGTGCTGACAAAGGAACTCGACCATGACGGTTATCTGCTCGGTGAGCATTTCAGCTGTGCGGACATCCTGCTCGGCACCACCCTGACCTGGTTGCCCGAGCAACTTGAATCCTTTTCTGCATTGAAAAACTATGTGGAACGCGTGACAGCACGGCCTGCGTACCAGCGCGCCACGCAACCCGTTTAACCGCAAACAACGAGGTGAATAGTGATGACGACACTCTCCCTGCAACACTGTGAATGCCGCCTGCGTGGCGCATCAATGCTGGTTATCGCCTGGCTGCTTGGCGCTGTGCTGCTCAGCGCCAGCGGCTTGCTGGCACATGGTGATGGACTGTTACGCCTGCTGATGCCCGCAATGATCCTGTTGCCAATTGCAGTGTTTGCGATTGCCTACCGTGGCAATGAAGCGTTCCGTACCCGGGTTCTCTCCATTGATACCGGCATACTGGTCATCCTGCACAGCTGGCGCATGGTCGGGATGGGATTCCTGTTCCTGTATGCGCACAACATACTGCCAGGCCTGTTTGCCTGGCTGGCGGGCATGGGTGACATGCTGGCAGCAGCAGGCGCCATGGTCATCGGCACGGCCCTGTTGAAGGGAAAAACGGTGTCACGTCAGGCACTGTGGAGCTGGAACACTTTTGGACTGCTGGATTTTATTGTCGCTGTCGTGGTCGGAACGTCACTGCGCAGCATCTACCTGGGTGGCACCGTGAATACCGACGCAATGGCACTGTTACCACTCAGCCTGGTGCCGACCATTATCGTACCGCTGTACATCATTACGCATGTGGTAATTTATCTGCAGTTGCGTAACAACCAATAAATGACTACCACACGGCACATGGATATCCCGCTCAAAGTTTCATGATGAAGGCAATCTTGTAATAGGGAGGCAGATGCTGCACTGAGTCCGGCTTGGCAGTTGTCGGACCCGATTTAAACGGACGCATATCCAGAGTCTGCTCCCGAATCGTGTAGTAACGCTCACGTGCGCCCGCACCACCATAACCGGAATATCCATAGGCCGGGTGCAGGCGCAAGGCAGGCGGGTCTATCTGGTGAATGTGGTCCCGGGTCCGGTGCTGGTGGGTGCGCGAACCGCCGATGTTACCCAGGTACTCATCAGCGCCTGCACCGAGTACAAAACGGTTGCTCAGATCCGGTGTGCCGTCACGGCCGTCGCAAAGCGACCATCCGGCAGGAATCGAATCGAGCGAACCACTCCACATCACAATAACCCCGACTGGCAAACCGGATGCAGATGCTGGGGCACTGTCCGCTACCCGGGGCTGGCCCAGCACTGGCAGGGCCAGGGACAATAGTGCGAACGTCGTAATAATTGCTACTGCGAATGATGACTTCATGCTGCTTCACCTGTTGTCTGCTGGAAAGTCTGCTACATTCGATTCAGTATAGGAAATAATTCACTGACAGGTTTGTCGGGGCACACATGTTTACACGGATCGTACAGTACATCGAGCATCAGGCAGGCCTGCATCGTACATTACTCGCGCTATGGCGGAGATTTCCGCCCCGCCTTGCCGGCTTTCTAAAGAGGATACTGACACGCAGCTGGGTGCTGGGCGCCGTTGCCGTCATGGTGGATGATACCGTAACTCCCGCGCGCGTCCTGCTGGTTGAGCACAGCTACCGTCGCCGAGGTGCCTGGGGCCTGCCCGGTGGATCAATGGACTCCATTCCTGGCGATCCCACCTTGCCACGCAGCGAGGCGTCACCCGATGATGTGCTGGAGGCAACCTTGAGGCGTGAAATCTGCGAGGAACTCGGGTTCGAGGTCGTCGACATTCATCTGCTGCGTGTAGATGCCGTCCCTTACGTGGATGAGGAACCCGGCCCCTACCGACTGACTTTCTATTTCATGTGCAAACCCGCAGCAGGATTTTCAGCTGTGCGCGAAGGACTGGCCGGTGGCAGTTCTCCGGAGATTACACGTATGCGCATGGTCTCTCTGGACGAACTTGATGACTATGACCTGTTCTCAACAGATGCCCGTTTTTTACAACAGGATTTGCCTCGGCTGGTGCCGGTATTCAGGCCGGGGTAAATACTAACCGCCTCGTTGCCGGGGATCTGCAACATGCATCATTCCCGGCCCGTATTCCCAGTGATGCGCACGTTTCCCTGTTCATCAATCACCCGAATGCCGGAGTAGCTGCCTTTTTGTATTGTTACCAGCATGCAGGGGCTGGTCATTACCTGCGCCAGCAATGTTCCGGCAGGGGGCTCACTCCAGGAAACCAGCAGGTGCAGGTTTTTGTTCTCTCCAACCCTTGCCGATTGAGAAGCCAGCCCGAGCTGATAGCCAGAGGTTCGGCGCCTTCCCATATAAACAGCGATTACGCTAAAGCGCGCAAAGTCTACGGCTGGCGGGGAATCCGTATTGCCCGGGACACTTGCTCTTGCCTGGCTGTATACCGACTTATACGCAACGTCGTCCGTAAGCAGCCGCATGAACGGTGCTGTACTTTCTGCCTGGCAGAAACTGCTCTGGGCCAGCAACGTCGCCTTAACCACTGCAGCGGCCGGCTCCTGCACAGCATCTGTTTTGCATGCAGACACCAGCAGCAACAGCAGGCACAGCCATAGCCTGCCCATGTTATTGCAGCTGACGCAGCGCACTGTTTAGATCAGGCCTTCTGTAAGGTTGCACGGTCGTTCCGCCTGATTCAACTGATTGCCCGGTGAAACCGGCCACATAGGAAGTCGGGAAGTCATTCAATGACAGGTTCTCACCCAGGTTGATTTCAGTTGGCTGTGAAAGGGTAAGAAACGAGCCGCATGACTCGCCTGCGTCACAAATGAAACCGTCATTATTACTGTCACTGCCCGAGAAGACCGTGTAGGTACCCGCGGGTATCCCGGTAAAGCTGTAGGCGTACCGACCATTCACTGCACTTGCCGCAACCCCGTCTACCGTATCCCCGGTACCTGGATCAATCAGAATAATATACTGGAAGCCCGCATTGGCAGGTGCTGCGGCACTACTGACCTGCATAACCACAGGTACGAAAACAGTATTGGCAGAGGATGTGACGGTAATTGTTGCCGCATAGGTGCCATCCCCGAGTCCACCACGATCAACCGAAACGACATAGGTGCCGTTTTTATCCGCATCAACATTATCCTCGGTTACAACCAGCCACGAGGCATCATCAGTCGGCGCATTAATTGTCAGGGCGCCCCCTCCCCCGTTTCCAAGGGTCAATGACAAGCCCGTAATCACGGCCCCGTAGTTAAGCGCCGCGGGTGATGCCACCAGCACAGGTGCAACATCCGCCCCGCCCGCCGCAACCACTGCTTTATGGGCGTCAATAAGGCCATAACCGTAAATATCATCGCGCCCCGCCTGCCCAAGATCCTCAGCCAATTGCCCGGTCACCAGCAAGTTATCAAAGATGGTCGGGGTTAAGGCAGGATTCACTGTCTTCATCAGGGCCGCCACGCCTGCAACGTGCGGTGTTGCCATTGATGTACCGTTCAGGAATCTATAACTCGCCTGGATGCCACCCGGGGTAGCATCGCCAGCAGCGCTCAACACCCCATCAGGGTTTCCGTCACCATTAATATCCCGGGAACTGTTTCCACCCGGGGCGGCCACATCAACAGCAGTTCCGAAGTTTGAATAGGGTGCTTTATTCTTGTTTATATCAACCGCACTCACAGAGACAACACCGTCATAGGATGCAGGATAGAACGGCGTATCAATGTCATCATTTCCTGCTGCCGCCACGATAATTACCCCCGCATTTCTCGCTTGCGTGACTAAATCCTGCTCTGCCAGCGAGAAACCATATCCACCAAGGCTCAGGTTAATGACATCGGCCTTCTGCGCGGGAATCGTGCCGGAGTCATTGTCCAGGCCGGCAGCATAGCGCACAGCCTGCATGACATCGTAACTGGTACCGCTCTGGCCCCCAAGCGCGCGCAGCGGCATGATCGAGGCACCCCAGCTGACACCGGACACACCAGACCCGTTGTTGGTTGCTGCCCCAACGGTTCCCGCAACATGCGTCCCGTGGAAGACCGGACTGCCAGGATCATCCGGGTTATTGTCGATCCCATCACCATCCGCGGCACTGACCGGGTCAAGAACGAAGTCATAACCCTGCACCAACCGCCCTTGCAGGTCTGGATGCGACAGTATTACCCCCGAGTCAATCACTGCAACGACAACGCTGTTGTCACCCGTTGTAATGTCCCACGCCTGGGGCAGGTTGATCAGTGGATAGTGCCATTGAAGGGGATAGAAACCATCATTCGGTGTTAGCAAGGGATGAATGATGTAGTTGAGATCTGCATATTTAATATCAGGACGTTGCCTCAATGCCTTTATGAGCCTGATGGTCTCAATCTTCCCGGAGTCGATATTCGCATTCCGCACAAGCACGGATGAATGCTCGCTTGAGGGACTTATACCCAGTGCCTGCGCTGCATTTGCAGTTTGTCCGGCGTCGCCTGCACCCAGCAACATTTCACGGCCCGGCGCTCCAGCCTTGTTACTCAACCCAACAGCGCTTGCCAGCACAGAAAGTCTTGCTGCATTGCTTGCCCTGGCAAGGTAAGCATCATCGAATCGAACCACCATTTCACCGGGGACGAAGTCATCCAGCACACTTAAAGTGCTGGAGGGTGCGAGCGTGTCCTGGCCAACCGTCAGCACATAATTGGACGCCCCGCCAAACGCGCAGACCTCAATAAAGAAGGTGCCGTTAGCCGGTGAAATTATGGTCTCTGTACTACCAACACCTTCCGAGCTGGCTATCACGTTCCCATCAAGGTCGGCCAGGAAAAGGTCCAGGTCGTTCGATGACGAAATATCACCAATGGTGAGGGTAATCTGCTGATTGGCAAGCAGGGAAATCCTGTACAGGTCAGACTCATCACCTGCAGCCCGGGATCGCCCGGGATCTCCACTGCCTGGCTGGTTAACATACCCCCCGACACTGGCAGGACTTGGGATATCCTGGGCAGTCGCAATCGTATTGTTAGGGATAAATGCAGCATTGGGATCATTCACATCCCCGTCAGCCACACTACCGGCCGCAGCAATAACGCCACCGGTTATGGTGAAACTGGCGGGTGGCGGCGGAGTAGATGAGCCGCCACCTCCACCGCCACAACCGGCAACAGTGACAGTTATATAAAAGCTAACAAGAAGGTGTTTGATTGCCCTGTATGTGGCACGCCTTACTTCCATCTCACTCCCTCACCCTCAATAGATGCAACTCTGCCATGCAAAGAATAATTGCACGCGCTGTAAGTCTTCTTTGACCCAAATCACACTGTTAGTTCACAGTCCCGACACAGACTGCGCTGCCAGCATCGGTAATCTGTCTGGACGCATAAAGCTACCTGGCCAGCAAACGGTCCAGCTGGTTGGCAAAGGACTGGCGGTCGGCCTGGCTGAGCGACGCTGGTCCCCCGGTATCCACCCCGCTGCTGCGCAGCGTATCCATGAAGTCCCGCATGTTCAGGCGCTGGCGGATATTATCCTCGGTATAGAGCTCGCCGCGCGGGTTCAGGGCCAGGCAACCCTTGGCGACCACCTCGGCTGCCAGCGGGATATCCGCCGTGATCACCAGGTCCCCTGCCGTCGCCTGCTGCACGATGTGGTTGTCCGCCACGTCAAAACCGGCCGCCACCTGGACGGAGCGGATATGCGGGGATCGAGGGACCTGGAGGGGCTGGTTGGCAACCAGGGTCACCGGCACGCCCACCCGGTCCGCGGCTCGAAACAGGATATCCTTGATCACCTTCGGACAGGCGTCGGCGTCGACCCAGATCTGTTTCAGCTTCATTATCTTCGCTTTTGGACTATGGTAATCACTGGACAGGCATTATACTGCGCCGCCCGTCCACGCCCATGGTCGCACCTCTCCCCCTTACAGGAATCTCCGATGTCTGATACCAATTCCGCCACTCCCAGCTTCCGCGATCTGGACCTGCCGACCCCGTTATTGACCGTGCTCGACGAGGTCGGCTATGAAACCCCCTCCCCGATCCAGGCCCAGGCGATTCCCCATCTGCTGAAGGGACTGGACCTGCTGGGACATGCCCCCACCGGCACCGGCAAGACCGCCGCCTTTGCCCTGCCCCTGCTGTCGCGTCTCGACATCAGCCGCAAGCAGGTACAGGTAATGGTGCTCACGCCTACCCGCGAACTGGCGATCCAGGTGGCCGAGGCCTTTCAGCGTTATGCCTCCCACATCAAGGGTTTTCACGTGCTGCCAGTCTATGGCGGTCAGGATTATTCCGGGCAGATACGGCAACTGAAACGCGGCGTGCATGTGGTTGTTGGCACCCCGGGCCGGGTGATGGACCACATGCGCAAGGGAACGCTCAAGCTGGATGCCCTACAGGCGCTGGTCCTGGACGAGGCAGATGAAATGCTGCGCATGGGTTTCATCGACGACGTCGAGTGGGTGCTGGAGCAGCTGCCGGAGCAACGCCAGATGGCGCTGTTCTCCGCGACCATGCCGAAAGAGATCCAGCGCATCGCGCGACGTCATCTGGATAAACCGCAAGAAATTGCCATCAAGACCCGCACCGCCACCGCCGCTACCATCCGCCAGCGCTACTGGCTGGTCAGTGGCCTGCACAAGCTGGATGCGCTGACCCGAATCCTGGAGGTAGAGCCCTTCGATGCCCTGCTCATGTTTGTGCGCACCAAGATAGCCACCACGGAACTGGCCGAACGACTGGAAGCCAGGGGTTACGCGGCCGCCGCGTTGAACGGCGATATGCCGCAAAAACAACGGGAGCAGATGGTCGAGCGCCTGAAACGGGGCTCACTGGATATCCTGGTTGCCACCGACGTCGCCGCACGCGGCCTGGATGTGGAACGCATCAGCCACGTGGTTAACTACGACATCCCCTATGACACCGAGGCCTATATTCATCGCATCGGTCGCACCGGCCGCGCCGGGCGCAAGGGTGATGCCATCCTGTTTGTCGCTCCCCGGGAACGGCGCATGCTAGGCGCCATCGAAAAGGCGACACGACACAAGATCGAACAGCTGGAGCTACCATCAACCGAGATGGTCAACAACAAACGCATCGCCGCGTTCAAGCAGGGCATCAGCGACACGCTGGCCGCCGGTGAACTGGATTTCATGCAGGGCATAGTGGAACAGTACCAGCAGGAGCACGATGTGCCGGCACTGGAGATTGCTGCGGCACTGGCCAAGCTCTCCATCGGCGACCGGGCGTTGTTGCTGCAACCGGAAAAGAAGAAGCCGGCCCGCTCCAGGGCTGAACCAGGACAGCGCAAGAAACACGGTGAGCGCAAGGGCAAGCCGCAGAGCCGGCCCACCCAGGAAGGCATGCAACGCTTTCGTATCGAGGTGGGACACCAGCACAAGGTCAAGCCCGGCAACATCGTCGGTGCCATCGCCAATGAGGCCGGACTGGATGCCCAGTACATCGGTAGAGTCGACATTCATACAGAATACAGCCTGGTCGACCTGCCCATGGGCATGCCGAAGGATGTGTTCCAGGATCTCAGGAAGGCCCGGGTATGCGGCCAACGCCTCGATATTTCACCGCTGGATCAGCCCGTCAGAAAGAAAAAAGTCGGGAAGAAACCTAAAAAGAAGAAGAAATTGGTGAAGAAAAAGAAAACCGGCAGCTAACTGCCACCAACTGTTGAACTTTACTTGTTATCAACAAGTTAGCCGGACACCCCCACCCTGAAAACACGCTGGAGTTCTTTTCAGCCCTGCCTTTTTATTGCTAAATGTTGAATGTCTCCTTTCGACCCAAAGGCGACATTCAAAATTTCTTCCTATGCTGTCATTTCTGACAGTGCGACAAAATGTCGCATCTACACGCTACACAAATTACGGTTTATTCCGATAAAATATTTGTACGCGTCTACTCCTTCCCCCAACTTTATAGACGTGTGCATTTGTTTCTTTCACGAGAGACATCTCCCTTTGGTGGCGGCCTTCGGGCCGCCTTTTTTTATTCCCATGAAGAATAAGTTTTATCGAACCTGGATGCTCGCGGGATAAGTCGATGTATCTCTATTTAAATCGCTAAAACGGTTCAGAGTGGTTACCATCATTCTTTTGCAAACAAGAGCATATACAATTTTGAATATGTGCGCCGTCTGAAAGGAATTTTTCATGAGAGAAGAAAACCTATCCTTGCGAGCTAAATACAATATTACGGCCATGTTCTATGACATATTGGATTATCCATGGGAGCGGATTTATAGAGAATGGCGGCCAAAGATACTAGGTGATTTGAGAGGAAAAGTACTGGAAGCCGGGGTAGGAACAGGAAGAAATTTTCAACACTATCACAAGAGTGTTGAATTAACGGGCGTTGATCTAAGTGATGTCATGTTAAGAAAAGCAACCAAGAAGGCAAAAAAAGCAGATTGCAAAGTAGAACTTCTACATGACGATGCCAGTGTTATGCGTCTAGTCGATTCAAATCAATATGATTGGATAATATCCACCTTCCTTTGTTGCGTTATGCCAGATGAATTTCAGCCTATGGCACTGGAGCAATTTAGTCGCGTTCTTAAGCCGGGCGGTAAATTCAGGTTGCTAGAAATGATTTATTCAAACAACAAGGAAATAAGAAGGCGTCAGGATTTCTTCACTTCTTTTGTTGAGAAAGTCTATGGTGCCAGATTTGACAGAAAAACAGTTCAGTATATTGAAGAATCTTCTGAACTTAACATCACTAGTAAACGTTTTTTAAAAGATGATGTTTATCTGCTTATCGAAGGCGTCAAAGAATGATGAATCATACTATGGAGGCTCCTTTGGGGGGTGTTCTTGATCGAGTCTGAACGTCCGCTTTTGGCCGTTCTCGGAAGTACAAATTACCTGACGGGAATGTCCGGTTCTGCGGCTTTCCGGTCATTCCCAGACATCAGCTGAATGTCCGGATATACCCCGTTTTCAGACCTTCCTGGTTAAATACCTGAGCAATCCAATCGGATGACCGCTTTTGGGGTGAAACAGGACGTTCTGCATAACTTATTGAATGTACTGCCAGCTCAACCGGTCGACCGGAAGAAAACAACTCAACGCTGACATTTATAGCTTTCTAATACTTGCCACCGGCTAATTGTTTACGAACCATATGGCCTGCTAGGCGAATTAGGGATGCTATACCATAAGAAACCTTGGATAAAGAATTTCCCAGATATTCATAGCAATGATGAAAAAATATAAGCAGAAGATTTGCACCAGACAGGTGGCAGTCCAGCCGCTGATAAGGAAGCGCCCCCGTTACCGCGGGGGCGCATTACCTGACCACGCGCTGCCTGATGGAAACTACCCAGCGTCCGGGCTGTTCGATCAGTTCTTCAAATCGAAGCGGTCGAGCGTCATCACCTTGGTCCATGCCACGACGAAGTCCTTTACGAGCTTGTCGTTCTCGGATGCATAGACCTCGGCGACGGCGCGCAGCTCGGACTGCGACCCGAAGATCAGGTCAACCGACGTGGCTGTCCACTTGATCTTGCCGCTCTTGCGGTCGACGCCGTTATAGACACCGTCGGTCTTTGACTTCTTCCACTCAGTGGACATATCGAGCAGGTTGACGAAGAAGTCATTGTTGAGGGTGCCCGGATTGCCGGTGAACACACCGTGCTTCGAGCCGCCGGCATTCGCACCCAAGGCACGCATGCCACCAACCAGCGCAGTCATCTCCGGCACGGTCAGGGTCAGCAGGTCAGCCTTTTCGACCAGCATCTCTACTGGTGAGGCGTAAGCACCATTCGTGTAGTAGTTCCGGAAAGCGTCCGCAGCCGGTTCCAGCGCCGCGAACGAATCCACTTCGGTCATTTCCTGCACTGCATCGCCCCGTCCTGCGCTGAACGGCACCTTGACCTTGTGGCCGGCATCGGCGGCGGCCTTCTCGATCGCCGCGGCACCGCCGAGCACGATCATGTCAGCCATGGACATCTTCTTGCCGAAGCCCTTGTGGACCTCTCCCAGCTTGCCCAGCACCTTGGCCAGCTCCTGCGGGTCGTTGGCTGCCCAGTCTTTCTGCGGGGCCAGGCGTATGCGCGCACCGTTGGCACCGCCACGCATGTCCGAGCCACGGTAGCTGGACGCCGAAGCCCAGGCCGCCCGCACCAGTTCAGGCACGGTCAGCCCTGAAGCCATGATCTTCTTCTTCAGGCTGTCCGCCTCAGCGGCACTCGGCGTGTATTCAGCGGCCGGGACCGGGTCCTGCCAGGCAAACACTTCTTCCGGTACTTCGCTGCCGACATAGCGGGCACGCGGGCCGAGGTCGCGGTGGGTCAGCTTGAACCAGGCACGGGCGAAGGCCTCGTCAAATGCCTTCGGGTTCTTCAGGAAGCGCTCGGAGATCTTGCGGAACTCCGGGTCTTCCCTGAGCGACAGGTCAGTGGTCAGCATGATGGGCGGATTACGCTTGCCCTTGATGTGAGCATCCGCCACGGCCGTTTGTGCATCCTTGTCTTTCGGCACCCACAGGGTGGCACCCGTCGGGGTTTTCTGCTGCACCCACTCAAAGCGGAACAGGTTGTCGAGGAACAGGATCGACCAGGCGGTCGGCGTCTGGGTCCAGGCACCTTCCAGGCCACTGGTTACGGTGTCTTCGGCATTACCCTTGCCGCACTTGTTCTTCCAGCCAAAACCCTGCGCTTCGATCGCTTCGGCAGCCGGTTCCGGCCCCACGCAATCACCCTTGTGAGCACCATGCCCCTTGCCGAGGGTATGACCGCCGGCGATCAGCGCGACGATTTCTTCGTCGTTCATCGCCATCCGGCCGAACGACTTGCGGATGTCATGTGCAGCAGACTTCGGATCGCCGTTACCGTTTGGACCTTCCGGGTTCACGTAGATCAGGCCCATGTGTAGCGCGGCCAGTGGCTTCTCCAGTTCACCGTCCTTACCGTAACGCTTGTCGTTGGCTAGCATCTTCGTTTCCGGACCCCAGTACACCAAGTCCGCTTCCCAGTCGTCCGCACGGCCGCCGGCAAAACCCAGCGTCTCGAAACCCATCGATTCCAGCGCGACGTTACCGGCGAGGATCATCAGGTCGCCCCAGGAGACATTGCGGCCGTATTTCTGTTTGACCGGCCACAGGACGCGTCGCGCCTTGTCGAGGTTGCCGTTATCCGGCCAGCTGTTGAGCGGCTCCAGGCGAATCTGGCCACCATCGCCACCACCGCGACCATCATGCACGCGGTATGTGCCCGCGCTGTGCCAGGCCAGGCGGATCATCAGGCCGCCGTAGTGACCCCAGTCGGCCGGCCACCAGTCCTGCGATGTCGTCAGGGCTTTCTCGACATCAGCTTCCAGCGCCTTGAGGTCAACGCTTGCAAATGCCTTCGCGTAGTCGAAATCATCACCGTAGGGATTGGAGCGCGCATCATGCGCACGCAGTTGGCTGAGGTCCAGCAGCTCCGGCCACCAGAACTGGTTCGACTTGGCCATGCCGGTGGCATTTGCCGGGTTAGAGGTCAGCGGTGCTGACACTATTGCTGCAACCAACGCAGCAGCGAGTTTTGTATTCCTTAGCATTAAGATGCCTCCCTTATGATGATAGCGGACTGTAATAGAATTAGTCTAAATTCTTCCGTAGATCAAGTCGAGATCCTTTTTTATATTTGGTAATAAGCCATTAACTAAACACCATATTTAACTATTCAGAAGCTGCATACTGGAAATTTTCTGTATCGGATGACAGGCAACTATTGGCCGGTTAGCGTAGTACGCTAGAACAGTGTGAACGTCCTGAGTTGCGGCAAACCGGAACTAGACGGGCATCCAGGGAACGGCAACTCCTGGTGGTATTCCGGACCTTCAACGGCAAAATCCTGCTCAGTCGTTGAAACGAAATAGGCGGTAAAAATCTGTTGAGTCCTTAAATATCTGTTGGCCTGAGCTAAAGCCAGCTTTTTTCCCGAGCTCAAGCCAGTCTGCAGCACTTTCTGGATAATCACAGGTGGATACATGGTCCCATATCTGCCCCCACTCAGACTTGCTCAGATAATCCCACAGCTGATGGTTCGTCTGCTGGAACCGTTCGAGGTAACCAGTCCGATCTTCGCCATCTATGCGAGTAGGCTCATAGAGGAGAAAGATACCACTAGATCCAAGTGCATCTCGGATTGCCTTCAGCACGTCTAGCTTATTGTCCGTCTCCAGATGATGAATTGACAGGCTGCACCAGGCTGCATCTGCGTACTCGGTACGACTAGTCAACGCTTCGAAAAAATCCCGATGGTCGAGATCTACTTCACAGGGCAATTTGTCCAAGTTGGCAGCAGCCAACTCAAGTGCTGGCTGGGACAGATCGATTCCGTGGTAGTGGCGAACAGGAACATCAAGAAAGGCTTCAGGCATTATGCTCGCATCACCACAGGCGATGTCGAGAAAGTTAAATGGCAAAGCGAACTCATCGACCAAGGTTGTGTGTAGTATGCCTGTAACCTCACGATGCGAAAGCGAATTCTCCGAGACCAGCTTTCCGTAGGTTGCCCATTGTTGTTGGAACTGGTTGAGCGCTGCGGCATCCACCACAACTCCTTCGGGAGTAAATTGGTGGATATGTATGTGTCCAGCATTAATCATCGCCATTCCCAAAATGGAGGGTCTGCAGGTAAAGATTACCTCATTCTTATCTATACATGGCAACGACGACCCTACCAGGCTGTTCTCGTACCAGGCTGAATGTCGTGTTCTGGCCGAAAGCAGACATTCATCCGTCAAAAACAAAGGAATATTCTTGCTCGCCTCCGACTCCGTATATAAGTCGGTTCACTCCATCAGGTCGATATGAATACCCTTTGCCTCCAGTGCCTCGGCGCGGGCGGCGATGTAGCGCTGGAACTCGGTCTGTTCCAGGTAGGCCCTTGATGCCACGTAGTCCATCGAGGACTGCGTGTGGAAGGCCTTCAGATACGCCTCGGTGCGGAACACTTCCTTGTTGTCCGCATCAAAAAACACCAGCGAGGGCGCATACTTCACATCCAGGTCCCTTGCCCATTCGGCAACACTGCTTTGTTTGCCGTCGGCACGACGGACCGGCTCTTTTGACCACATATCAAGCACCACCACGTCGAGGCGCGCCAGTTGTTCGCGACTCTCCGGGCGTTGCAGGATGTCCTGGTGCAGCTCATCGCAGGGACCGCACTCCTTCTGTTCGAACATCACCAGCAGGGGTTTGCCACTGTCACGCGCGGCAAGATCAGTGTCGGCCGCTATGAAGGAGGGATCACCGTGCAGTTTGCCGCTGGCCGGTGCCGGCGCGACCTGCGCCAGGTATTCGCGGAAACTCGGGGTCTTGCCGTCATGTTCAGCGGCATAGTCCAGCGCGGCATTGAACTTGTGTGGTGGATAGTAACCGTTCATGCGTAACACCACCTCGCCCTGCTCGTCCATGAACAGCAATGTCGGGGTAAACATCACGCGCAGCGCTTTGGAAAATTCTTTCTCGGTTATTAGCGCTCCGGACAGGTCGGTCACTTCGCGGTCACCCCACATGTTGATGGAGATGACCTCGTAGTTCTCGCGCGTGCGTGTCACCGTGTCCTTCAGCGAGAAATTGGTTTCGATCAGTTTCTGGCAGTACGGACAACCATCCTGGTAGAAGTACAACAACACGCGCTTGCCGGCGGCCTGCGCCTCGTCGATGTCTTCCCGGATATCGAGGAAGGTATTGGCGAACCAGTCCGGCTTTTCCTGGTAACCCGGGTTCACCATGCCGGCCGTGAGTCCCTCTACTGCCTCGGTCACGGCATGTTCGGCCACGTCCGGCTCAACAGGGGATTGCGCCTGCTCTTCTGCAGCCGGCTCCTCAATAACGGGCACTGGCGGCTCGTTGTCACAGGCAGTCAGCAGCAGCGTCCCCAGCAGAAGGAACAGACCGGCCTGGAAACCATGACGGGAAAATCGAGTATCGCCTTTCATAAACCACCCCCCGGAGATGTATGGATTCATTCTAGCAGCTAATTGCAGACTGCCGTACAGCGGCGACTGAGCACACAGCCACCGCAGCGCGGTTTCACACGGCAATGCTGCTTGGCATGGTGCACAATCAGTGCGTGGTATTCATTGAACAGACCGACATCCGCCCCGAGCGCATCCTCGACGGCCAGCCGCATCTCATCATACGGTTCGTCACCGGCAAACAGGCCAAGGCGCGCGAACAGGCGGCGCGTATAGGCGTCGATGACGAACACGGGGCGCCCAAAGGCATACAGCAGGATGTCGTCGGCCGTCTCATGCCCGACACCGTTCACCGTCAGCAGGGCATTGCGCAGCGTGTCAGTATCGAGTTGTGCGAGTGAATCAAAGCCGCCGTTGTCGAGGTACCAGCGACAGAAATTCTTCAGTCGTGTGGCCTTGATGTTGAAGTAGCCGGACGGGCGCAACCAGTTGGCGAGATGGTCACTGCGCGCGCGTACGATCTGCTGTGCATCCATCTTGTCACGCGCACGCAGGTTGGCGATGGCCCGTTCGACATTGCTCCACGCGGTGTTCTGCGTCAACACTGCCCCGACCATGACCTCGAAGGGTGTGTCCGCCGGCCACCAGTGCTGCGTACCAAGGGCACCGGACAGCTGCCGGTACACCAGCGGCAGTTCCCGGCTGATGCGCCGGCGCGCGGCCATCAGCGCACACGCTTTCCGCGCCGCGCGGTACCGCGTCGTGGTGGCGCACGTCTTGCGGCAGCCTGTTTGGGAGGCGACAGCTTCACCACCGTGTACAGTGCCTCGACCTCCTTCCGCTCAAGATCACGGAAGCGCCCGCGACTCAGGCCGGCAGGCAGGGCGATCGGGCCAAAACGCACCCGGATCAGGCGACTGACCTGCAGGCCCTGCGACTCCCACAGGCGGCGCACCTCGCGGTTGCGGCCTTCCCGGACCGTCACGTGATACCAGTGATTGGCGCCCTCACCGCCCGCATCCTTGATAGTGCCGAATGCCGCCATGCCGTCATCGAGCATGACGCCTTCCAGCAGTCGCTGCAGCACCTGGTCATCCACCTTACCCAGGATGCGCACGGCATATTCACGCTCGATCTCCCAGGACGGGTGCATCAGGCGATGTGCCAGCTCTCCGTCGGTGGTGACCAGTAATAAACCGGAGGTATTGAAATCCAGCCGACCGATGGTGATCCAGCGTGCATTGCGGATGCGCGGCAGGCTGTCGAAAACCGTGGGTCGACCGGCCTCGTCCTTGCGCGTGGTCAGTTCGCCGGCGGGCTTGTGATAGATCAGGGTGCGCGGCGGGTGTTCTTCTTCTGCGAGCTTGATCAGGCGCCCGTCGATACTGATGCGGTCCTTGCTGCTGACGCTGACGCCGAGCTCCGCTGGCTTGCCGTTGACGGTGATCTTGCCGGCGCGAATCCATTCCTCGATCTCGCGACGAGAACCATAGCCGGCACGGGCCAGTACTTTTTGCAGGCGTTCAGCCATGGGGAATTATGCCAACCCCGCTCAGGGGTCAGTGCAGTGTCGCGACGTTATCGTCGTTAGACGATTCAACCGATGACAGTTCTTCCGTGACGGTCTCGTCTTCTGTTTCCGCCTGGTCATTGGCTGACTCGGTCACGATACCGGGAATGTCGTTGAGGTCCAGCTGCAGGTCCTTGCCGATGGCAGCCAGGTCGCGCAGTTCGGCCAGTGACGGCAACTCATTGAGACTCTTCAGACTGAAGTAATTGAGAAACTGTTTGGTGGTGCCGTACATGGCCGGTCGACCCGGCACATCGCGGTGCCCGACCACGTGCACCCATTCGCGTTCCAGCAGGGTTTTCATGATCGAACTGCTGACAGTAACGCCGCGCACCTCTTCGATCTCGCCACGCGTGATCGGTTGACGATAGGCAATCAGCGAAAGAGTTTCCAGCAGCGCGCGGGAGTATCGTGCCGGTTTTTCTTCCCACAGTTTGGCGATCCAGGGCTGCATGGTGTCACGCACCTGGATACGGTAACCGCCGGCGACTTCAGCAACATTGATGCCGCGTTCGTCATAGTCTTCCTTCAGCAGCGCGATGGCCTCGCGAATCGCGCCGCGCTCCGGCTGCTCATGCAGATCGAACATGGCCAGCAACTGGTCGATGTTTAGCGGGCGGCCGGCGGCCAGCAGGATGGCTTCAAGGATCAGTTTTAGTTGTGCAGTTTCCATCGTTATCAACTCAGGCTGTGGCCGGCTCGTTGCTGGCAGGTTCGGCATCTGCTGCACCGGGCTGTTCAACGCGCGATGCGGCCTTGACATGGATCGGCGCGAACGCCTCGCCCTGGGTCAGCTCCAGCAGAGATTCCTTGACCAGTTCAAGGATCGCCAGGAACGTGACCACCACGCCCATGCGCCCTTCCTCGGGCGTGAACAGCTCGGAGAAACTGGTGAAGTGCGTGCTGTCTACCTTGCTTAGCACGATGGACATGCGCTCGCGTACCGACAGCGCCTCCATCTGCACGTGGTGATGGGCATACATCGAGGCGCGCTGCATGACTTCCTGGAATGCCGCTATCAGGTCCTGCAGTTCGACCTCCGCCGGCATCTGCACCACTTTTTGTTCGGGGGGCTCGGCACTGGTCTGGAACACGTCGCGGCCCAGCCGCGGCAGCACGTCGAGGTCTTCCGCCGCCTGTTTGTAGCGCTCGTACTCCTGCAGGCGCCGGATCAGTTCGGCACGCGGATCATCCTCGTCCTCTTCGATACCGGCCGGGCGCGGCAGCAGCATGCGTGACTTGATCTCTGCCAGCATCGCGGACATGACCAGGTACTCGCCGGCCAGCTCCAGCTGCATTTCCTGCATAAGTTCAATATATTCAACATATTGGCGCGTTATATCGGCCACCGGAATGTCGGTAATGTCGAGGTTTTCCTTGCGGATCAGGTACAGCAACAGGTCCAGCGGCCCCTCAAAGGCCTCGAGAAAGACCTCCAGCGCCTCCGGCGGGATATACAGATCTTGCGGCAGTGATTCGAGGGCCTTGCCCTTGACGATGGCGAGGGGAAGTTCTTCCTGAGGATGGATATCGGGTGTGGCTTCTTGACCAGGACTTTCGCTCATTGACTACCTCAAGCAAACGACCGATGCCGTTTGCAGGATATTACCCTATTGCACCCGGAATGTCGTCTTTTTTGCATGATTTGCCTGATAAAATCGCTAGTATTTCAGGCCCATCACCTGGCGCACTTCATCCAGCGTCTGGCGCGCGACATCACGCGCCGCCTCCGATCCCTCGTTGATAATGGCGCGCACACGGCCCGAGTCCTGTTCGAACTCGCGCGCCCGCTCCTGGATGGGTTTCAATTCGTTCAGCACCGCCTCGATGATGGGTTGTTTACAATCCAGACAACCGATCCCCGCCGTGGTGCAGCCTTCCTGTACCCAGTCCTTCACCTCGTCATTCGAATACACCTCGTGCAACTGCCAGACCGGGCACACCTTCGGGTTGCCCGGGTCGGTACGGCGCACACGCGCCGGGTCGGTCGGCATGGTGCGCAGCTTTTCCTGCACCGCATCCGGGTCCTCGCGCAGGCTGATGGTGTTGTTGTAGGACTTGGACATCTTCTGACCATCCAGTCCCGGCATCTTCGACGCCGGCGTCAGCAGCGCGGACGGCTCCATGAGAATCACACGCCCGCCCCCTTCCAGGTAACCGAGCAGGCGCTCGCGATCACTGAGCGCCAGGTTCTGCTGCTCTTTCAACAGCGCATGGGCGACCTCCACGGCATCGTGTTCGCCCTGTTCCTGGTAACGTTTCATCAGTTGTCGGAACAGCTTGGCGTTTTTCTTGCCCATTTTCTTGATGGCTGCCTCGGCCGCTTCCTCGAAGCCGGCCTCGCGCCCGTAGATATGATTAAAGCGTCGCGCCACCTCGCGCGTCAGTTCCACGTGCGCAACCTGGTCCTCGCCGACCGGCACCTTGTCGGCACCATAGATGAGGATGTCGGCACTCTGCAGCAGCGGGTAGCCGAGAAAGCCGTACGTGGCGAGATCACGTTCGCGCAGTTTCTCCTGCTGATCCTTGTAGCTTGGCACGCGCTCCAGCCAGCCGAGCGGGGTCACCATGGACAGCAACAGGTGCAACTCCGCGTGTTCCGGCACCTGCGACTGGATGAACAGCTGTGCCGAGCCGGGGTTGACGCCTGCAGCCAGCCAGTCGATCACCATGTCCCAGACGCTTTCGGCGATGATGTGCGACTCCTCGTAGTGCGTGGTAAGCGCATGCCAGTCGGCGACGAAGAAGAAACAGTCGAACTCCTGCTGCAGCTTGACCCAGTTCTTCAATACGCCGTGATAGTGGCCCAGGTGCAGCTGGCCGGTGGGTCGCATACCGGACAGGACCCGGCTGTTGTTGTTCAGACTAACCAAGAGAATCTCCCGTGTTTACATGAGCGCTTTCAGCACCCGCATGAACTCATCGGGCTGCAAACCGGAAACGGGCAGCAGCACGGCCAGTACGAGGCCCATCAGGGGCCACAGTATCAGACCCAGCACGCCGGTGACGAGCAGGCCGATCAGGATGAAGAAGCCATAGGGTTCGATGCGGCTGAATTTGTACGCCAGCGGCCCCGGTAACAGGCCGGTCAGCACGCGCCCGCCATCCAGCGGCGGCAACGGCAACAGGTTCAGCACCATCAGGATGGTATTGATAAAGATGCCGGCGATACCCATGTACAGCAGCGCCGTTCCAGCCTCACCCAGCATGGCACCCACCCGGATCAGCAGCGCCCAGCAGACCCCCATAGCCAGGTTGGACAGCGGCCCGGCGATGGCAACAATGGCCATATCGCGCTTGGGATGGTGCAGGTTACGCCAGTCCACCGGTACCGGTTTTGCGTAACCGAAAATGAAACCGCTTTGCAACAACAGCAACATACCGGGTATCAGGATAGTCCCCACCGGATCGACATGCTTGAGCGGGTTGAGCGTGAGCCGCCCGAGCATCAGTGCCGTCTTGTCGCCCAGTCGTGACGCCACCCAGCCGTGCGTGACCTCGTGCACGGTGATGGCCAGCAGCACGGGAACGACCCAGATGGAGATCTTTTGCACAAGACTGAGGGTGAACATCGGCGGATTATAACCCTGTGACTGCCGATTGCATTACTGTCCGAACCCCTCGGTCGAACCGCGACCCCTGCGTAGCACCTGCGCCGACCCGTCCACCAGATCAACGACCGTGGTCGGCTCCAGCCCGCAATTGCCGCCATCGATGACCAGGTCCAGCTCATGCTCCAGCCGTTCACGGATATCGTGCGCATCGGTCTCCGGATGGTCGCGCCCCGGCAGGATCAGCGTGGAACTCATTAACGGCTCTCCCAGTTCGCCCAGCAACGCCAGCGTAATGGGGTGATCCGGCACACGGATACCGATGGTCTTGCGCTTTCCCTGCTGCAGGCGACGCGGCACCTCGTGGGTGGCACGCAGGATAAAGGTGTACGGTCCCGGCGTCAGTGACTTCATCAGGCGGTAGGCGCTGTTGTCCACCTTTGCATAACTGGCAATCTCCGAGAGGTCGCGACACACCAGGGTAAAATTGTGCGATTCACCCAGCTCGCGGATACGGCGTATGCGTTCCATGCCGCGCTTGTCGCCGACCCGGCAACCCAGCGCGTAACTGGAATCGGTCGGGTACGCCACCAGCCCGTCGGCGCGGATGATATCAACCGCATTGCGGATCAGCCGCTGCTGCGGGTTGACCGGATGAATCTGGAAAAACTGGCTCATGTGTATCCAATCATAAAATCAGTTTGCGCACAGTCACAGCGCGCGAAATAAGCATTACAAGAGACTCGCCACAGAGAAGAAACAATTCATCTAAGCCCGGCACAGGGTGTACATGAACAATCAGCACGCAGTTTCTTTTTCTTCCGCGTTCTGCGTGGCTATATTCCTGCCATCACTGCATCGGCCAGTGCTCACTCTCCCACACCGGGGTGCAGCCGGCCGGCAGCGCCGGTAACTGCCCCAGCTTGATCCAGCAGTTTTCCGGACCGTGATAATCCGAACCACTGGACGCCAGCAGGCCCTCGTTGCGGCACAGCGCCGCCATGGTCTGGATGTTATCGCGCGTGTGACTGCCCGAGACCACTTCCATGCCGACCCCGCCACATTCGCGGAATTCACCCACCAGCCGGCGCAACTTGCTGGCCGTCATGCGATAGCGCGCCGGGTGGGCAATCAGGGCCAGGCCACCGGCCCCGCGAATCCAGCCCAGCGCCGCCTCCATTTCTGCCCACTTGCCGGAGACATAGCCCGGCTTGTTGTGTACCAGGAAACGCCGGAACACCTCGCGCACGTTTTTCGCATGGCCCTGCTCGACCAGAAAATGCGCGAAGTGCGTGCGGCTGACAATGTTCCCCCGGGCAAGCGCCCGCGCTCCAGTGTACGCGCCACCGATCCCGGCCCGTGCCAGTCGCCGGCCAATCTCCTCGGCACGCCAGTCACGAAAATCACGCAGTCCGGACAATCCCGCCTGCAATGCCGCGCTGGCTGGATCGATACCGATACCCAGTACGTGAATGGTCTGTGCCTGCCAGCTCACCGAAATCTCCACGCCCGGCACCAGTTGCATACCGAGCTCGCCGGCAGCGGCAGCCGCCGCGGCGATTCCGTCGGTGGTGTCATGGTCGGTCAGTGCCAGCACATCCACACCACCGTCATGCGCGGCGCGCAATAACGCGCCCGGCGCCAGGGTGCCGTCCGAGGCAAGTGAATGGCTGTGCAGGTCATAATTTGCAGACATTCGTACTATTCTACAGGAGGTCTGGAGCGAATGGGGTGTTACACACAAACGGGGTGGGATTTCACCTTATCGCGGACATCCATCCAACACTGTTACCATTGGCAACAATCATTGCGAGTGAACCTGTATGGATATACCCGGCGGTCAACTGGACAACATCCGGCACCTCATTTCCGAAACACTTGATGCCTGCAACAGCACAGCACCCGCCGCTACGGAACAATCCGGAGCGGCTGAGCTGGTACAGGCGTTTGGGCAACTGGTTGAGGTCATGCAGCGGCTCGACGCCGACCACGCGGCGGCGGACCGGGCAGCCGGCACCGATGTCACCGAGATCGGTGAATATGCACTGCGCCTGGCCGAAGGCCTGTCCGCGGAGATCGAACAGCATCAGCCAGGTGGCCTTAAAATGGAACAGGCCGCGTTGATTATCGATATCGCCCTGTGGGTGGCACAGCGTGGCGGATTAATCGACACGCTGGAGCCGGTCGTCGATGCACTGGCCCGCTATGCAAACACCATCCGCGATCCCGACAAGCTTGAAGCATTGAGCGGGGTGATCGGCCAGATCATCGCCGCGGTATCACCGGTAATCAGCCAGGACCTGGAAAAGATAAACCCCGGCCGGCCATGGCGCGTGCTGCTGCTGAACCAGAGCATCATTGCCACCCGCAGCCACAACACCGCACTGATGGAGCAGGCCTTCGCGCAGCTGACCAGCAAGTTGCCGGAGGATGCCAGACAGTTCTTCACCGAGGGCATACAACAGATGGATGCACTGGATTATCCGGAATCTGTGCGCAAGGTCATGGAAAAATACCACCGTCAGTGGAGCATGGACCGCTCGTTGCACTAGGGAGGCCCTGACTACCCGGAAAACCTCATCATCGCGCGCGTAGCGCGGCAATGGCAAATACCCGGCAGACAATCCCGACCAATCCCACGGTTTAAACGACACCGCAAAAAGACTATGATTTACGCCCTTTGGGGCGGCAAGCCCGCATAAATCAACATAACTACAGTGACCACATGAAATTTCTCTTTGACCTGTTCCCCATCATCCTGTTCTTTATCGCGTACAAGACGTATGACATCTATGTCGCGACCGCTGTCGCCATTGGCGCAGCAATGGTGCAGACCGGGCTGTACTGGCTGAAACACCGCAAGTTCGAGAAGATGCACGTCATCACGCTCGGCATCCTGATCGTATTTGGCGGCCTGACGCTGGCCCTGCATGACCCGGTATTCATCAAGTGGAAACCCACCGTGGTGAACTGGCTTTTCGGGGTGGCATTCCTGGCCAGCAGTTTTATCGGCAAGACCACGCTGGTTGAACGCATGATGGGACATGCCATCGAGGCGCCGGCACCGGTTTGGACACGACTGAACCTGGCCTGGGTGATGTTTTTCCTGTTCATGGGGCTCATCAACCTGTACGTCGCCTTCAACTTCAGCGAGGACACCTGGGTTAACTTCAAGCTGTTCGGCATGATGGGCCTGACACTGGTGTTCGTATTCGCCCAGGCCTTTTACCTGAGCCGCTACATGGAATCCCGGGAGGATGAAAGCTGATGCTGTATGCCATTATCAGCCAGGACCGTGACGGCAGCCTGGCCGACCGCCTCAAGGCACGCCCCGACCACCTGCAACGCCTGCAGGCCCTGCAGGAAGACGGACGGCTGGTACTGGCCGGTCCACACCCGGCCATCGACAGCAATGATCCGGGCGATGCCGGCTTTACCGGCAGCCTGGTGGTCGCCGGGTTCGACTCACTGCAACAGGCCCGGGACTGGGCCGACAGCGATCCCTACGTGGCCGCAGGCGTTTATGCCAGCGTCACGGTAAAGCCGTTCAAGAAGGTGTTGCCCTGATGTCTGAAGAACGCGTGACAAAGCTGCGTCAGCGCCTGGAACAGGGCCTGCAACCCGATGCCCTGGACATCATCGACGAGAGTGCCAAACACGCTGGTCACGCCGGTGCCGCCAGCGGTGGTGGCCACTTTATCGTGGATATCACGTCTGCCGCGTTCCTGGGGAAAAGCCTGATACAGCGGCACAGACTGGTGTATGAGGCCGCAGGTGATATGATGCAGCAGGAAATTCATGCTCTCAGCATCAATGCCAGGGCACCTGAAGAATTCTGATCTATCCATTCACAAGAAGGTAAATTCAATGAATTATCGTTATTACATGCTGTTACTCGCGTCCCTCATCACCCTCGGCGGCTGCGACCAGATGAACTCCTCGCTGAATCCCGGCAGCAGCGCCGCGCCCGACAGCCCGGCACCGGCACCTGCCGTTACCGGCACCGTCATTGCAACCGTCAACGGCAATTCCATCACGCAAAACGCCCTGGATGTCTATGCCAACCAGCGCAAGAGCAAGGGCGCCGGCGACGATGCCAGCCAGGAAACCATACTGGACGAACTGATTGCACTGGAACTGATGCGCCAGGAAGCAGACAACAAGGGGCTGACTGCAACGCCGAAGGTCGCCGCCACGCTCGACCAGCTGCAACGCAGCACGCTGGCCGGTGCCGCCATCAACGACTACATGGAAAACAACCCGGTCAGTGACGAAGCAGCACAAAAGCTCTACGACGAGAAGATCGGCACAGGGGGCAAGGAGTACAAGGCACGCCACATCCTGGTTGAGACAGAGGAAGAGGCCAACACCGTGGTCTCCCTGCTGGACGGCGGTCAGGATTTCTCGGAACTCGCCAAGGAGAAGTCAACCGGCCCCTCAGGCCCTTCCGGGGGTGAACTGGGCTGGTTTGGTGCCGGCCAGATGGTCAAGCCGTTCTCCGATGCCACTGCCGCGATGGAGAAAGGCAGCTATACAAAGACCCCGGTGAAGACCCAGTTCGGCTGGCACGTGATCATGCTGGATGACACGCGTGAAAGCACACCGCCGCCCTTTGATGACGTCAAGGAACGCATCAAGATGATGCTCACCAACCAGAACCTGCAGAAGCACATCGAGACCATCAAGGAATCGGCGAGTATCGAAATCAAGTAAGCAATGCCTGGCGGGGGCGGCAAAGACATGCCGTCCCTGCCTTGCTTTTCAGACCGCGGGCCCGGCCCCCCC
>Ga0224514_10000078_pt1 | contig 37045 bp, 30 predicted proteins | sample SF_May12_sed_USG_3_FD_169107 | JGI IMG/M metagenome (GOLD analysis project Ga0224514, IMG submission 169107) | Sediment microbial communities from San Francisco Bay, California, United States - SF_May12_sed_USGS_24 | ecosystem: Environmental > Aquatic > Marine > Sediment | place: USA... | reverse complement strand
TGACGCCTGACCAGAACCTTGCCCAGTATGTAGCCAAGTTTCTTCCCGAAAAGGAAGTACTGTACTGGAAAGGTTTCTGCGCCACCCATCACCTTTTAAAACCTGAAGAGGTTGTAAAAGCCAAGGAGCAACACCCTGATGCCGTCTTTATGGCTCACCCCGAATGTGCTCCGGAAATCCTCGACCTGGCTGATCATATTTGCAGCACATCGGGTATGTATGAATATGCCGGAAAGAGTGACGCTAAAAAAATTATTGTCGCTACTGAAAATGGAATCTTATACCGTCTGAAAAAGGAAAATCCCGACAAAGAGTTTATACTCCCCTCAGAGGTTCTTGTCTGCCCCAATATGAAGCTTACTACGCTTGAGGATATTTATGAGTCACTTAAAGAGATGAAGAATATCGTTAAAGTACCCGAGGAGATCAGGGTTCCCGCCAAGAGAGCACTTGACAGGATGCTTGCTGTGCCGAGAGATTAATCCTTTCATTATTTGGATCGCAGTTAATTAATTGGGTAAATAGACCCCTCCTAACCTCTACCCTCTAGGGGCATAAACCCTTGGCAAGGGGAGGAATTATTAAAAGATTTATATTTTTTTCTATTCCCATTCAATGCAGCCGAGCGGAGGCATTAGCTGTGGAAGAAAAGGGGTTATTCTGTCTGAGCGCAGCGAGTTTTAGTAACTTAGAAATAATTTTTATTTCGTAAAGGCACTTATCCGGTTCCGGGCATAAACCCGCCACAGCTAATGCCAGAGCGAGGGGAGTCACGCCAGCGGCGGGATCGGCATTGTAGGGCGGCTTTCTTTTGCATACTTTTCTTTAGCGGTAAAGAAAAGTATGTTGCTTTTGCAAGCAGGATTTGAATAAAGCTTATTCTCTACCCTGAAAATCAAGATTTCTATAATCTATCAATAGGACTACTCTATCCCCCACTCCGCCCATTTACCTTGAAAAACTTTAGCCGGTAGAGTAAAATCCATCTTCACCGATTTAACAAAATGGAGGAATAATGAATATTATGAAACAAATAACTCTTCTTATAATGGCAGCCCTTATTATATTTGCCGGTTGTTCCGAAAAAGGGCATGAAGATCACTCATCTCATGAACAGCACACGACGAAAAAAGCTGAAAAGAAAAAAACTGCCCAAATCTATGAAAATGGAAGGATTGTCCAGTTTGAAGAAACGGCGCCCACGATTAACTTAACGAACCAGGACGGTAAAATTGTTACCAATGAAGACCTGAAGGGAAAGGTTGTTCTTTTCAATTTCATTTACACAAACTGCAAGGAAAGCTGTCCCATTATGACTCATAAATTTATGGACATTGAGAAAGAAATGCAGTCAGAAATTAAAAAGGGGCTCAGACTCATCTCAATAACGATGGATCCCGAACGTGATACGCCGGAAGTACTTAAAAAGCATGCCGCCTCTATCAATGCCAATCCCGAATACTGGTCCTTTCTCACAGGTGAAAAATCGGAAGTAGATAAGGTCCTCAAGGGATTCAGGTTCTTTTACGAGAAAAATGAAGACGGATCATTCGGCCATACCAATGCTATTGTCATGCTCGACAGAAAGGGTGTATGGAAGTATAACTTTAGCGTCCTCACCGTCCCTGTGGACATTCTCGTTGAAAGGGTAAGGAAAGAGTTTTAATATAAACCTGGAAACCACGATCCAACTGCCCCTTCCAGGATAATATTCACCACTATCTTAAGGCAAACTGATAATAACCTTGAGACACTCTTTACCGTCCGCCGCCATATTAAAGGCATCCTGGATTTCATCAAGAGGGAAACGGTGGCTTACCATATCGGAAACGATAATACTGCCGTTACGGATGAACTCCATTGCCTGGGTATGATCGAATGGGGATGAGCCGTAGCTAGTTTTTATCGATATATCATCTCTCCAAAAAGGATTAAAGTCGATACTTATCTCTTCCCCCGGTTTAGGCACGGCAAAAAAGAGAAGGGTCCCTCCTTTTCCTATCAATCCAAGGGCCTGAATTGCCGCATCGAGTGCACCGGCACAAATAATAACACGATCGGCCAGCCGCCCGCCGTTATTATCTTTCACAAATTGTTTAACATCTGCCTTTGCATTAACCGTATGGTCAGCGCCAAAATTACGGGCAGCGGCAAGCCTGTTCTCCTCAATATCGACGGCAATAATATTCCCTGCCCCCATTGCCTTTGCCGCTTTGATATGAAGAAGTCCTGACAGGCCGCTTCCAACAATAACTACCGTATCACCCGGTAATGTGCCAGCCATCCTTTGCCCACGCAAGATCGTGCCAAGGGGCTCAATAAATGTCCCCTCTTCATAACTCATCTCTTCGGGCAAAACCATCAATCCTGTTTGAACACTCCTGCCGCTTACCAGGAGATATTCTGAAAAACCGCCGGGATTAAAATTATTCACTTTCTGCAAAACTTCACAGGCCGTATGGTGATCTTTCAGGCATTCGGGACATTCATCACAGGGGACATGATGAATGGCGAAAACCCTGTCTCCGGGCTTACAGTTTTTAACATCTTTGCCGATCCGGACAATATCACCTGTCACTTCATGCCCAAGGACCAGCGGCGCACGCTTGATACGATACCACTCCATGAGGTCACTGCCGCAAATACCACTGGCCCTTACCTTGACGAGCACATCCCCATCTCCCACTTGCGGGAGAGGTATTTCTTCAATCCGTACATCGCTGTTGCTGTAATACATTCCTGTTTTCACAACTAATTTCCCTTTAACCCTCTTTACTTACTTTCTGGTAGAGATCATAAGCTTGGTCCACACTTTTTCCTTCATGCACAACGGAACGAACGGCACGGATCATTGCCACAGGATTTTCATTTTGAAAAATGTTTCTTCCCATATCGACACCGACTGCCCCTGCCTTGATCGCATTGTAAGTAAATTCCAGCGCTTCTCTTGTGGGTCTTTTCGTCCCACCTGCTATGACAATGGGCGAAAGACAGGCCTCTACAACCTCTTCAAAACCATCACAGTAGTAAGTCTTTACAATATCGGCGCCATTTTCCGAAACAACCCTGCAGGCATGTTTGAGATACCTGAGCGCTTCTTTCTTGTCCTCTTCAGTCAACTCGCCTCCATCTTCCCGCTCACCCTTAACAAACCTGGTAAGCACAGGATCGGCTCCGACAGCTGTAATACCTATAGAGACAAGCCCATATCTGTGGGCTTCTTCAGTAAGCGCTGTCAGGCTTTCTATCGTTTGAGACTGGTGGGGCAGGCCGATATAACATGAAACGGTAAATCCGATGGCATTCATCCTCACCATTTCTTCCGCAGAAACGGTAACAATTTCATCATCCAGTTCATCGGACCTTCTCATGCTGTTTCCACCGGTGGCCCTCAGGATAACAGGCGTCCTGCAAGTGGGATCCATACTGGTTTTTAATCCGCCAATGGTAGGGCTCACGGCATCACAGTAGGGTAGAAGAGGATTGAGGGTTTCCCTCAGGTTAATAAGCCCTGCCGGCGCCCCCTGGAAATAACCGTGGTCTACGGCAAGCAATACGGTACGCCCCGACTGAGGATTAAACATCTGTGCCATCCTGTTTTTTAAGCCGCTCCACTCCACCTGGTAATCAAAAGCATTTCTCATGATGAGAACCTCCTTGTTTATTAAGAAATTTCTAGGAGTCTGTCGGACTTAGGAAATTGTAGCGAGAAAAAGCCATTTTGAGTCAGATTTTTTGATTAAATGAGGCGAATATTGAACATATTTAACGAATTTAATCGGGAAATCTGGCCAAAATAGCTTTTTCGCAGTATATTTGCCCTAAGTCCGACAGGCTCCTAGTTTAAAATTTGAGATCAAACATGATGGATAGTACAAAAAGCGCAGGGAAATTACAACGTTTTTATATTCTTTCAGAGGAAGGAATAACAAGAGCGCAAAGGTTAAGCATACAAAATCAAAGATCACCATAAGAACGCCAGCTTTCGGGGTACTCCGCTGTAAATGTCATCTTTTCCTCTTTTGTGGGATGGGTAAGGCTTAAGATCCTGGCATGCAGAGCAAGCGCTTTATCACCAAATTTTACTCTGGAACCATACCTGAAATCTCCAAGAACAGGATAGCCCCTGGATGCAAACTGCACTCTAATCTGGTGATGCCTCCCCGTGGCGAGATCAATCTCTACGTGAGAAATGCCGTCAAAATAATTTAACCTGCAAAAAGTCAGTTCCGCCGGAAGGCCCTCCTCCTGCTCCGTTACGCGACTGGTAACACCATTTCGAACGATATTATCAAACCACCTGCCCTCTTTGGCCACTTTCCCCTCAACCATAGCGTGGTAGATCTTGGTAACCTTTCTGCTTTTAAATTGCTGAGAGAGGCGGGCGGCGGCTTTTGACGTACGGGCAAGAACAACGACACCTGAAACGGGCCTGTCCAGTCGATGAACAAGACCGAGATAAACATTTCCAGGCTTATTGTACTTTTCTTTAATATAAGCCCTTGCCAGATCGAGGAGAGAAAGATCACCACTCCTGTCACCCTGCACCAGAAGGCCGGCCGGTTTATTAAGGACAAAGAGGTGATTATCACAGTATATGATCTGAGGATTAAACAATTAACTCATACGGGTTTATTAAGGAATGCTTTTTTAGCCTGCATCAAAAATGCAGGCGTAAAAAAAGCGGGCTTCAATAAGCCCGCTTTAGTAAAAATCAATATGAAAAGTTCTTAGTTAGCAGCAACTACATTTGCAGCCTGGGCTCCCTTGGGGCCTTCAACTACCTCGAACTCTACAGCCTGTCCCTCATGAAGGGTTTTAAAACCCTCGCTCTGGATGGCGCTGAAATGTACAAAAACATCTGGTCCATCTTCCTGCTCAATAAATCCAAAGCCCTTTTGCTCGTTAAACCACTTAACCGTTCCTTTTGCCATAGCGTTTTACCTCCTTTCCTAAAAACTCTGGGTACTTCCGACCCATGTGGAGCACTTACGATGGTTCGAAACCCCCATACGGAAAGGAGCGCCCTGCCGTTGTTTTTCTCTTCCATCCCAGTGTGACAACCGACTTCCTGAACTACTTAACCTGCCAGCCTATCGTATTAAAAAAACAGGTAAATCTCTGATTTTGCCCATCTTCTCATAAAAGATGATATACCATCATTTCCACACTGTCAAGAATGATTTTCAGTTCCTTAACAGCGGCTACTGTTTAAATAAAACAGGGGGTTAGCATTAAATCGACTCAAAAGAAACTCTCTTTATTTAACTATTTTCCCAATCTCTTTTTCCAGTTCTTTATTGCCAAAGCCACCCAGAAAGCGACCCTGCACAATACCGGAGGAATCAATAAACACGACACCGGCGCCAAAAGTTATACCATAAGTTCTGGCAATAAGATCTCCTTTGTCAAAACCCACGGGCCATTCCAGTTTTTTCTCCTTTACATAATCGGCTATTTTCTCTTTTTTATCCTGGATACCGATACCGATGATAGTGAGCCCTTTTTCCTTGTATTTACTGTATGCCCCCTTGACCAGGGGAATCTCATCCTTGCAGCGCCATCACCAGCTTGCAAAAAAATAGAGAATAACAGGCTTGCCTCTTAAATCGCTTATACCGATCTGCCCTCCTTCAAGAAGGTCCAACTTAAAGGGTGGCGCTTCCTTACCTACAACAGAGCCCCCTTTTCCACAAGAAACAAGAAGAAACAAAAGGAGGGGAAAAAGGGCATATCTTCTTGCTAAAACACCAGCCATATTAATCCACTTCCAACTCATACATTTTGATTTTTTTATGCAGGTTGCTCCTTTCAAGCCCTATAGCCTCTGCTGTTTTAGTTATATTTCCATTATTTTCAGCCAGCTTTTCTGCAATAAAAGCCTTTTCAAAGGCGTTCCTTGCATCTTTTAAGCTGCCAAAGCTTTCAAAGTCAGGTCCTTTAAGCTCTTTCCCCGGAATATAGGGTGGAAGATCTGACTTTTTTATAACAGAGCCGCGTGTCATGATAACCAGTCTTTCAACGAGATTCTTGAGCTCTCGTACATTGCCGGGCCAGTGATATTGCTTTAATCCTTCAATGGCCTCATCATGGAAACGCTTTGCAGGCCCACCCATGTCCTTGGAATAGAGATTTACAAACTTTTTAACAAGGAGTTCAATGTCTTGCTCTCTCTCTCTGAGAGGCGGTACTTCGAATGGGATAACATTGAGCCGGTAATAAAGATCTTCCCTGAAACTGCCTTCCTTGATCTCCTGCAAAAGGTCTTTATTGGTGGCTGCAACGACCCGTACATCAACCTTGATACTTTTGCTGCCTCCCACCCTTTCAAAGCGCTGTTCCTGAAGAATTCTCAATATTTTGGCCTGCGTTTTAAGACTCATATCAGCAATCTCATCAAGAAAAAGCGTCCCGCCGTTGGCAAGATCAAACTTGCCTCTTTTACTCGAAACGGCCCCCGTAAAAGCGCCTTTTTCATGTCCGAAAAGCTCACTCTCAATGAGTTCTTCAGGAATGGCGGCACAATTGACATCAACAAAAGGCGCGTCAGATCGCTTGCTTTTGAGATGCAGGAGATTTGCAACAAGCTCCTTGCCTGTCCCGTTTTCACCGGTAATAAGCACCCAGGCATTGGAAGGCGCCACGGTAGCTATCTGCTCTTTAAGCTTCTTCATGGCCACACTTTCACCAACCATTTCACGCCAGCCGCCAAATTTTTCTTTCAGTCGCTTATTCTCTTCCTCAAGACGGTGCAGGCTAAGCGCATTATTAATGCACAAAAGCAATTTATCGAGAGAAAGCGGCTTTTCAATAAAATCATAGGCCCCCAGTTTCGTCGCCTGAACAGCGGTTTCGATAGTACCGTGGCCCGACATCATAATGACCTGAAGGTGGGGAAGTTCACTCTTTATCTTTTTTAGCGTTTCCATACCATCAATACCGGGCATCCAGATATCGAGGAGAACGAGATCGGGCCCTTCCTCCTTTGCCATATCGAATCCTTTTTCACCGTCTTCGGCAAGAATTACATCAAAGCCTTCGTCTTTCAGAACTCCCGAAAGGGTGCTTCTTATACTCTCTTCATCATCGACAATCAATATATTGCAATTCAATGCATTCTCCCTTTAACTCATTACAGGAAATTCTAGCATAAACTTCGTACCCCTTGGAACATTATCCTTCACCCTGATAGCGGCTTTATGATCTTTCATGATCGTATCAATAATGGCGAGGCCCAGACCGGTTCCCCCTTTTTTGGTTGAAAAATAAGGTTCAAAGAGCCTGTTTTTATCGTGGAGAGAAATCCCTGCGCCATTATCGGCAACGGTAATCTCCACTTTTCTCTCTTCCTCGTTATGGCGTGCCGAAATTTCAATAACCCCTTCCAACCTCAATGCCTCGACAGCATTTTCAAGAAGGTTAATAAAAACCCGTTTGATCTGCTTCTGATCGAGATTAAGAAGCGGAATATTGTCGGGCATGAAGGTTCTGAAATCAACATCCTTATGGGCTTCACGATAGAGGGAAAGGACCTCTTTAATGATCTCTCCTATATGAGTAGCAACGGGATTCGCTGCGGGAAGGCGGGCAAAACTGGAAAACTCATTAACAAGCGCCTTCAGTTCATCAACCTGGCTGATAATGGTTGAGGTGCACTCTCCAAAAATATCCATTTCGTCATCAACCTTGTCCCCAAATCGTTTTTGCAATCTTTGCGCCGAAAGCTGTATGGGAGTAAGGGGGTTTTTTATCTCATGGGCAATGCGCCGGGCAACTTCCCTCCAGGTAGCAGCCCTCTGCCCCTTAATGAGTTCCGTCAGATCATCGAAAACAAGAACCATACCAAGGTAATTATTTCTTTCATCACGTAATATGGACAGGCTGATAAGAAGAGTCACGTTCTCTCCCTTAAGTGTCAGCTTGGTTTCCCTTTCTATCGTTCCACCGGCGGCAAAAGCGGCCTTTACCATACTCTTTATCATTTCCTGATAATATTTGCCGACCACTTTCTTGTAGTTCCTGTTTAAAATATCCTCCCCTCTAACACCAACCATTTTTTCGGCAGACCTGTTAATGGTACTGATTTTACCCAGCTTGTCCACAGAGATAACGCCCGCCGTCACACTTCTTAAAATGATCTCGATATACCGGCGTCTGTTTTCCAGGTCGAGGTTACTCTTTTCGAGCCTCCTTTTGCTCACTTTGATATCTTCCGTCATCTTGTTAAAAGAACTCACCAGTGTGCCCACCTCATCGCCTGACTCAAGGTCGATCTTAAAGTCAAGATTGCCGTTGGCAACCTCATTGGTTCCTTCTGCCAGTTCCTGAATAGGCACGGTAATCCCCTTTGCAAGGTAAAGGCCGAACCAGATTGCCGTAAAAATAATGACAAGCGTCACCATAAGCAGCGTCATGAGATAATTCATTTTAACGGGATACTTGACCATTTTAAGCTGCCTGTACTCCTTGTAGGAGTTGCTGATATCGGTCATTTTGGCAACAAGCCTGTAAGGAATGTAATAGGTGGCAACAGCGACGGCAACAATATCATCTTTTTTCCATGTTGAATAAATGGGAGAAACGCCCCTTATCATATCCCCTTTGCCTACAGTCTGAATGACGGATGTTTTTTTGCCCATTAATCCATCTTTTATAAGAGAGGACTCGGGTAAGGAGAAAAGGTCGGCAGAAAGGTCGGGGTGAACGGCAGCGGCCAAAACCTTTTGATGCGGTGAAAACACTTCAATACTTCCCAGCCTGTACTCAACAACTTTGGCCTTGAGATACCACCTGAGAGAGTTGAGCCTGTTTTGATTAATGAGCTTTCGCTCCTTGATCTTCTTGCTTATCTGATTGGCATGGTAAATAGCTTCGTCAGCCTTGGCATTATTAAAACTTCTCGATATCTGTTCCGCCCCCTTAAGGGTCTTTTCAACGGGAGCGCTGAACCAATCTTCAATACTGTTTGAAATGAAGGCAACTGAAAAAGAGAAGAGAAGAAGCGTTGGTATAAGCGATAAAGATACAAAGGCGGCAACAAGTTTGGTTTTGAGTTTTGCACCGAGAATCCGGCTTTTTCGTTCAAAAAATAGCTTTACCAGGTTTCTTACAAGGAGGTAAAGAATGAGAAGAAGGAGGATGACATTAATATTAATAATGACAAATATGAGGATATTGTTGGCAACGGGGAGTTCACCTCCCTGCTTGTACAGCGCGGTTTCAAGAAATGTCAGCCCCGCCATTGTCAAAATGGTCCCTATGAGGATGTAAAAATCTCTCCTTCTTCTTTGCCTGTCTTCCAGTTCGGCAATTTTTATCTTTTTAAGGGGAGATATATACATAGTTTAACCGGGATTACTCCGGAAGAAGGAAAGTTTCCGGGAGAAAGGTAAACAAGAGGAAGATGAACGGTGGATAAGGTTCCTGAATAAAATGAATTTCTCTTTGAATTTATAATCCCGTTTCATATTTAAGGCGGCTCAAAAGCTTGACTCCAAAAGAAACCGAGGGCTAAAACAGTCTATATTGGCTGTACGCAGGTGTCAAGAATAACACCTTTTACACCGTCAGCCGACAGAAAGGGATATCCAGGATATAGTGCTACTTGTTCATAATATCGAAAAATTCTCTGTTGCTCTTCGTTTTTTCAATTTTTTCCCTGATAAACTCCATGCTGTCTACAACATTGAGAGGGTGAAGCACTTTCCTGAGTATCCAGATCTTATTGAGGTCTTCCTGTTCAATGAGGAGTTCTTCCTTCCTCGTTCCTGACTTATTAATATCAATGGCAGGGAAAATTCTCTTCTCGACGAGCTTTCTGTCAAGGTGACTCTCCATATTACCGGTTCCTTTGAATTCTTCAAAGATGACTTCATCCATCCTGCTTCCCGTATCGACAAGGGCCGTTGCAATAATCGTCAGGCTGCCGCCTTCCTCAATATTCCTTGCAGCGCCAAAAAATCTTTTCGGCTTCTGGAGGGCATTGGCATCGATACCACCGGAGAGAACCTTTCCGCTGGCAGGTGTAACCGTATTATGCGCCCTTGCAAGTCGTGTAATACTGTCAAGAAGAATGACAACGTCTTTCTTATGCTCAACCAGTCTTTTCGCCTTTTCTATAACCATGTCCGCCACCTGAACATGCCTTTGAGGCGGTTCATCGAAGGTAGAGCTCACCACTTCGCCCTTGACGGAGCGAATCATATCCGTCACCTCTTCCGGTCTTTCATCGATGAGAAGAACGATGAGGTAAACCTCGGGGTGATTGATGGTAATGCTGTTGGCAATGCTCTGGAGAAACATGGTCTTCCCCGTTCTCGGGGGGGCGACAATAAGTCCCCTCTGACCTTTTCCGATAGGCGCAACAATATCGAGAATCCTTCCTGACAAGTTCTTTCTGTCTGTTTCAAGCTTGATATGCTCATCGGGGTAGAGCGGCGTCAGGTTGTCAAATAAGATTTTCCCTCTTGCCGCTTCCGGTTCATCATGGTTTATCTTTTCGACTCTAAGGAGAGCAAAATATCTTTCAGATTCTTTGGGGGGTCTGATCTGACCTGAAATGGTATCACCCGTTCTAAGGCCAAACCGTCTGATCTGGGAAGGAGAGATATAAATATCATCGGGACCGGGGAGATAGTTGTAATCGGGAGCCCTCAAAAAGCCGAACCCGTCAGGCAGGATCTCCAGCACCCCTTCACTGTATATCATGCCATTCTTTTCCGTTTGGGCCTGCAAAATGGCAAATATCAGTTCCTGCTTTCGTTTTCCGGCCGCCCCTTCAACGCCAAGATCTTCGGCCATCTTGATCAGATTGCCGATCTTCTCCTCTTTAAGGTCCTTCAGATTCATATTAACTCCTTCAAGCTATAAATGCTTATATTGTGATTTAGATTCAGAATATTGATAAACAGGGACTTTTGATCCATTACTGATGAAAGGATGCCACTACAAAACCAGCGAGGGCAAAACCTAAAATAATTGATGTTTATTTTATTATAAAGCTGAATTTTCAGATATATTCAATGCAAGAAGATCCGGATTTGAGATGCAAGCAGTTAAGAGTCCTATTTTTTTGAATGATTAATATCTGAATGGCTTCTTTTTAAGGTACGATTTCGAAATAGTGAGAAGGGGAATTCCCCCTTGAGCTGTTTGATATGTTTATAGATCCAGTGTGGATTAAGCTTCGATTACGTTTTAAAAAAAGATAATCTATTTTTAATTCTTTGTCAAGCATAGAAAGAAAAGTTTTTTTATTCCCTGTATTTTGTTGCTTTAGGGGTAAGGTTAAAAGAAATATATTTCAATATAAATGAACATAATACTGATCTGAGCCAATTTATAAATTAAGCCTTTAATCTGCAGCCTTCCTTCAACTTTACATATTTCCTGATTACAGGTAAACTCTACCTGAAATGAAAACCCGTTATTCCAAAATTTCAGGAAAGAATTTCACTCTTATCACTCTCCTCCTTCTCTCATTTCTCATGAACACTTGCCCCGCATGGGCTGAAGGAAAACACCTGGACAACCTGAGACAACTTCTGGCAGCTTATGAAGGCAAAAGTGCTGCTTATGTTCTTGAAAAGGGGGAGGAATCACTCATGGCGCGGGCATGGCTGGCTGGGAATGCAGAGAAATCCATTGATGTACAGTACTTTATCTGGAGCAGTGATAATATCGGCATATTGGCGACGGAAGCGCTGTTGACTGCTGCCGAGAGGGGTGTCAGTATTCGAGTTATCGTCGATGACCTTCTCGTCGATGCCGACGACGAAACCCTGCTGGCTTTGGCGGCGCACCCTAATGTCAATATCCGCATTTACAATCCAAAACATAAGGTAGGCACGTCAAAGATCAAACGCATCTTCAATCTCTTCAGCGATTTTCGGGCATCCAACCAGCGCATGCATGACAAGACCGTCATTGTCGACAACCTTATTGCTATTACCGGCGGCCGTAACATGGCCGATGAATATTACGATTATGACCAGGAATATAATTTCAGGGATCGGGACATCCTCCTCTTCGGCCCTGTGGCGGAAGATATGGAGAGCAGCTTTGAGCGCTTCTGGAAGAGCAAACTTTCTGTGCCGGTAGAAAAGTTGATAGGCGATCCGGAGAAGGGTTTAAAGAAAAAAACTATCCAGGCCAAATATAAGGAGCTCCATGACTATGCAAAAGATAGCGCTAACTTTGCACCTAATGTACGTCAGGCCCTTGAAAATTTACCTCAAAGGTTTGACAAACTGGTCCGGAACCTCACCTGGGATGACATGCGGTTTATAAGCGACCTGCCCGGCAAAAACGAAGGGAAGGAAGGCCTGAAAGGTGGTGGCAAAACGACGACGGCCATCGTGGAGGAATTAAAAAAAGCAAAAAAGAGCATTACCATCCAGTCGCCCTATCTCGTTATGCCCGACGAGGGAATAGAGTTATTTAAAGAGCTAATAAAGAAAGGCGTTAGGGTACGCATCAACACCAATTCCCTGCTTTCCACAGACAACATTCTCGCATTCAGCGGATACAGCAAAAAGCGAAAAAAGCTTGTAAAGGCCGGCATAGAGATTTACGAATACAAACCTCAGCCCGAGGTAATGAAGGAGCTTATCGACCGTTATAAGGAGATGGAAAAAGAACCGCCCATCTTTGCAATCCATGCCAAGACGCTTATCATCGATAGCGAAACACTTTATATAGGCACCTTCAACCTAGATCCACGGTCAGTCAATCTAAATACAGAAGTGGGTGTGTTAATAAACAATCCTTCCCTTGCCAGGCAGGTAGAAGAGAACATCGAAAGGGATATGTCGCGACAAAACAGCTGGGCGGCCCATGTAAAACATGCCGATTCCAGATCGTCCATTTTTAAAAGGATGAAAGTTGGCTTCTTGAAGCTGCTGCCTATGGAGCCGGTACTTTAATAAAACACCCCTCCTGGCCTCCGGAACTGTTCTCCCTTCCTATTTTATGGATTTATGCCCCCTGAGGGTATAAAGGGGTGGTCAAAAAAACATAATTACACATTCAAAACAAAACCCCTTTACCCCTTTTAATATTTCCCTGTATACTTTCCCTTTAAAAAATCTCAATCAAAAAATCATGCTACCGACTAATCCCAAATTCATATCAGCCCTTGAAGATAAATTTCAAATTGCCCTTTCCCAAGAGGAAGTGGCTGAGCACAGTTCACCAGACATGTTGGCAGAGCTTATTCGTTCCAAACTCAACAACTGGACAGATGAAATGAGCCATCCCGATCACGGCTTCTATACGGTCAGAAAATCACTCATGAAAAACTTCGGCCTTTCACGGGATCAAATCCGTTTTGACACTCGCTTCGAAAGCATCTTCGGCAGGAAAAACCGGAAGAAGAACTGGGCCATTCTCTTCTCCTCCATATCTTCACGTAAAAAGGTCTATAAACCCATTGACCGGCCCACATGGCTCAAGGTCGCAATTTACCTGGCCATGCCTTTTGTCGTCTTCCCCGCTGTCTATCTTGGTACTGACAAACACTTCGAATTGGCCGCCTTTTATTCGGTTTTTCTCTTCTTCTTTTTACTGCTTCTGACAGTCCCCTTTAAAAAGGAATTCCCAAAGCAGTTTCAAACCGTAGGCGATCTGGTAAAAATTGCAGGACCTTTTGAAGTAAGGGAGTGGACAAGAGAGGAAGTTGAGGAGATAGTAAAGAAATTAATTACTGATCATATCCCCTCTCCCTGAGGGAGAGGGTGGGGTCACAATGACTTCAAGTAGTTTTTTCAACCATACCCCATTTATCGCCTTTCCTTTATAAACTGACCAAAATAAGGCTTAAAACCACCGAAAACAATTGAAATCATCTCTATTTTATGGTAAAAACTCTAACTTTAAAAAATGAAGCCGACTCACAATTCATTAATTAATTTATGGAGAGAAAAAAATGGATTTTTTAAAAAACTATGATCAACATGTACAAGAAAGAGCAGCACTCAATGTACCACCTCTTCCACTCACCCCTGAGCAGACAGCAGAAGTCATCGAACTGATAAAAGCAAATGACAGCGAAACTGAAAAATTAAAAGAACTCTTATTTACACGCGTTGCTCCCGGCGTTGATGACTCGGCCTATGTAAAAGCGGCATTTTTAAATGACGTAGTACAGGGAAATATATCAACTGCAATATCAAAAGAAGAAGCGGTAAATGCACTGGGCCAGATGCTTGGTGGATACAATGTTAAACCTCTTATCGATGCACTGACCGTTGATGAAGTAGCTGACCTTGCTGCTGATAAACTTAAAAACACCCTTTTGGTCTACGATGCCTTCAATGACGTTGTAGAACTTTCTTCATCCAATGCAAAGGCTAAAGAGGTTATCGAGTCCTGGGCCAATGCTGAGTGGTTTACAAACAGGCCTGAACTGGAAAAAGAGATCACCGTAACGGTCTACAAGATTCCCGGTGAGACAAACACAGATGACCTTTCACCGGCAAGCGAAGCCTTCACCAGAAGTGACATCCCGCTACATGCCAACTCCATGCTTGTTGCAAGGATGGAAAACCCTCTCGATACAATGAAAGAGCTGAAAGCTAAAGGTCATCCTCTGGCCTATGTTGGTGACGTTGTAGGTACCGGTTCAAGTAGAAAATCCGGTATCAACTCTGTTCAGTGGCACATGGGTAGAGATATCCCCGGTGTTCCTAACAAAAGAACAGGCGGCATTGTTATCGGTAACACCATCGCTCCTATCTTCTTTAATACAGCCGAAGATTCAGGCTGCCTCCCCATCGAGACTGATGTTGCCAACCTCGAAACGGGTGATGTGATCACTGTAAAGCCTTACGAAGGTGTCATAGAAAAAGATGGCTCCACCGTAAACACATTTAAACTCAATCCAAATACATTGGCTGACGAGATGAGAGCGGGAGGAAGAATTCCTCTTATCATCGGAAAAGGCCTCACTGCCAAAGCAAGAGAAGCGCTGGGCCTGGGCGCATCTGATATGTTCGCTCAGCCTGAGCAACCTGCCGATACGGGCAAAGGCTATACTCTGGCACAGAAAATGGTTGGTAAAGCTTGCGGTATGGCAGGTGTAAGACCGGGTATGTATGTTGAGCCTGTCGCTGCAACGGTAGGCTCCCAGGATACAACGGGACCAATGACAAGAGACGAAATCAAGGAACTTGCCGCTCTCGGTTTTGGTTCCGATTTTGTTTTACAGTCCTTCTGTCACACGGCAGCCTATCCAAAGCCGGCTGATATCAAACTTCAGCATACACTTCCTGAGTTTATCACTTCAAGAAGCGGTGTTATCCTCAGACCCGGTGACGGTGTTATCCACTCATGGCTCAACAGGTTCTGTCTTCCTGATACAGTCGGTACCGGTGGTGACAGCCATACAAGATTCCCAATCGGCATCTCATTTCCCGCAGGTTCCGGCCTTGTAGCATTTGCCGGTGTTACAGGCAGCATGCCTCTCAATATGCCTGAATCGGTACTGGTCAGGTTCAAAGGAGAAATGCAGCCCGGTATCACCCTTAGAGACCTTGTAAACGCCATTCCTTATAAGGCTATCCAGGATGGCCATCTTACGGTAGAAAAAAAGGGTAAGAAAAACATCTTCGCCGGACGTGTTATGGAAATCGAAGGTCTTGAAGATCTTAAATGTGAGCAGGCTTTTGAACTTTCTGATGCATCGGCTGAAAGAAGTGCTGCCGCCTGTACCGTTAAGCTCAATAAAGAGCCTGTCACCGAATTTCTTGAATCAAACATCAAACTTATCGAGCAGATGGTTGCTGAAGGCTATGAAGATACCAACACGCTTCAGAGAAGAGCTGATAAGATGAAAGAGTGGATCGCAAATCCTGAACTTCTTGAAGCTGATTCTGATGCAGAATATGCAGCTGTCATAGAGATCGATCTTAACGAGATCACAGAGCCTATTCTCTGTTGCCCTAATGATCCTGATGATGTTGCTACACTGACTGAAATTTTAGCTGATGACAAGAGACCAAATGAAAAGATCGACGAAGTATTTGTTGGAAGCTGTATGACAAATATCGGTCTCTTCAGAGCGCTTGGTGAAGTACTGCAAGGTGAAGGTCAGGTTCCAACAAAGCTGTGGATTTGTCCTCCAACAAAAATGGATGAGAAAACACTTCAGCAAGAGGGTTACTACTCCATCTATGGTGCTGCAGGTGCAAGAACAGAAATCCCGGGTTGTTCACTTTGCATGGGTAACCAGGCAAGAGTTGGTGACAACACAATCGTATTCTCAACATCGACAAGAAACTTCAACAACAGACTTGGAACAGGTGCTCAGGTTTACCTCGGTAGTGCCGAGCTTGCTGCTGTTACTGCCATGCTGGGTCGTCTCCCATCAGCAAGTGAGTACATGGAGATAGTTCCCAAGAAAATTACTGCCGATGCAACGGATAGAATCTACAAATATCTCAACTTCCACCAAATCAGTGGTTCTGAACTGGAATTCCTGGTTCACTAAGAAAGAGAGAAAAACAGACCTTTCTATTAAACAGAGGGTGGGCATTAAATGCCCACCCTTTTTTTATTTCACTACCTCTTGCTCTAAATCTCTTCTTCCCTTTAAAAAGTAAAAAACTTTTCCACCCTAAATATTGCAATCTTTTCTTAATTGTGATTTAGTCTATTCTCATTCTTTATGCTGTTAGTCTATTTCTAAAAAGGGGTTTTAAACATGATTTATGCGGGATTTTGGAGAAGACTCCTTGCAGTTTTAATTGATGTCTCATTTGTTGTAATTCTTTATAAAATCATAGTGGCATTTGAGCAGCCATCAATTCCTCTAGAAGTTTCAATATTAACTGTAACTTATCTTTCATTTTCTATTTTTATAGTTGTTCTTAATGCAAAATATGGAATATCTCCCGGAAAATTAATAGCAAGAATTCGCATAACGAAATTGGATGGAAGTAAAATATCCTTTAAAGAAGCAATCCTAAGAAATTCCGTTGATATTTTTTTCAGCATAATCCTTCTTATATCATTATTGACAACTCTTTTTTCACTCACCGATTTACAAAGTTACTTTACCCTGTCATTTGATGACAGGTCAGTATTCCTACATTCCAACACAACACTTTTCAGTTATATCCTCTTTTACATTCAGAATTTATGGTATGCCAGTGAATTAATGGTATTACTGTTAAACAAAAAGAAAAGAGCATTGCATGACTTTATAGCAGGAACGGTTGTTATCACAAACAATCAAATAGGGAGTAAAGAAGAGGAATCAAGCCCAAGGCCAGTAAGATCTATTATCTTTGCATCAATCTATTCTTTAATTGCGATACCTCTTATCAGTGTTAGTGTACCTAAAGAGTATTACCTTTCTATTGAAAAAACGGATAAAAGAGAAGAAGTCTTGGCAAAATTGAAATTGGCAAAAGCTGAATATAAATCTAACGAAAATGGATTAATTATCATTAATTTCCAATCCTCCTCACTGCACACTTTTCTTGAAGATCAAGAGTGGGAAAAAACCAGTTATGAGATACAATTTCAGAAAGAGTCGATGAATTCGATTGATTGGATTAATGAAGATGGCTCAATTATCGAAGAAAATTTAAACGAACTATTTATTCTAATTCATTAGGACCATTTTCATCTAACTTAGCTCGGTAAAATGGGCAATGCCCACGCTACAAAACTTCCCTCTGTATCAGTGGTGGACAGGGTGGAGCGGTGATTCTTAAGCGGGCCTAAGTTTTTCCCTTCTTAAAAATGCTTAAATCAAGGATGGGTGCAGTGAAACGAAACCCATCAATACGGTTTTTTATTGTAGAGTGGATGGCGCTAAGCTGAGCGGATTCCGGGTTTTATATTTTTTCCGGGATTGTATCCGGATTACGCTTGCTCATTTATACTACAAAATCACCGAGGGCTATATATTTAGCAATGGCCTCTTCATCCTCTTCACTGATTTCAATGAATTGGATGCCCATACCATGACCTGATTCCGGGATGTGCGGAAATTTCTCTTTTTTTGAATCGAAATTCCAGACCACTTTTCCTATCACATTGACCTCGTCGTGCACTTTGGAGATGGGAAACTTTAATGTAATGAGAGTATCCTCGCTAAGCATTTCCTCTCCCATGATAAAACAGCCTCTTTGACTGACAGAGTGAACATGACCTGAATATTCAACACCATTAAGGTGATATTTCATGCTTTCATAGATGGGATATCTCTCCTGTTTTCGCTCATAGATTTGTATGTACTTTGATATGACAGCAAGGAACTCTTCCTTGCATATTGGCTTGGTAATGAATTCATCACAACCTGCGGCAAAACATTTTTCTCTGTCTTCCTCTTTATCGGAAACAGTCAGCATAATTACGGCAATATCTTTCGTGTCCTCATTCTCTTTTACTTTCCTGCAAAATTCATCCCCTGTCATGTCAGGCATGTACTGATCAAGAAGTATGAGCTTGGGTTTTTCTTGTTTGAGAATTTGAAGTGCTTCTTTCGGGTCAGTAGCCGTCAGAACATTACAGCCTCTGGCATCGAGAAGTGACTTGATTAAAACAATAAAAAATTCGGAATCATCAACGAGAAGAATTTTATCCACAGGGCACTCCTTTTATTCAGATTAAAGTGAAAGATGGGAAATGAATGTTTATGCTTTAAAATAAGCTTTACTTAAAGCACCGTATTCATCATTCATTCTAATCGTATAATAAGAGTGATAAAGAAAGCTGTCAACTAAAAGATCGATGAAGTATTTGTCGGAAGCTGTATGACAAATATCGGTCTCTTCAGAGCGCTTGGTGAAGTACTGCAAGGTGAAGGTCAGGTTCCAACAAAACTGTGGATTTGTCCTCCAACAAAAATGGATGAGAAAACGCTACAGCAGGAGGGTTACTACTCTATCTATGGCGCTGCAGGTGCAAGAACAGAGATCCCGGGTTGTTCACTTTGCATGGGTAACCAGGCAAGAGTTGGCGACAACACAATCGTATTCTCAACATCAACAAGAAACTTCAACAACAGGCTTGGAACAGGTACACAGGTTTACCTCGGTAGCGCCGAGCTTGCCGCTGTTACTGCCATGCTTGGCCGTCTTCCATCAGCAAGTGAATATATGGAGATCGTTCCCAAGAAGATTACCGCTGATGCAACGGACAGAATCTACAAATATCTCAACTTCCACCAGATCAGTGGTTCTGAACTGGAGTATTTGGTTCACTCATAAGATAGAGAGAAAAAAAGACCTTTCTAATAACAAGAGGGTAGGCATTATGCCCACCCTTTTTTTGTGTTTTAAAGCTTAATACCTTTCCTGGCTTCATGAATATAGATTTTCACTACATAAAAAACGGCGTACTTCTTAAAGAGGTGCGCCGTTAATGCTTTGAAGAGAACCTTTGTCCCCTTTTCCCCACACTTATTTCATTTATTGAGCGTTACCAGTTAAATCTACCCAGATATGAATCAGTTTGAATTGCTTTGGAGCAACGCAGTTACGGTTGAATAAAGAATCGCAATGTTCAACTTTTGTAGCGAAAGAAAACTTAAGTGCCGATATTGTTGACGGCAAACGACTATTGACATCATTAAGAACATCATTCTTTTCTGAATTTACGATGTATCCTATCATTATCCCGCATGGTGCATATTTGCCGTATTCATGTGTTCTGGAGTCAAAGCGATTCACACCATTTTCGATGTAGTTTTTATTAAGGTCCCATGAGCCAATTTTTTTGCCCAGCCGCTTACATTCGATGTGAAGAGCTATTGCATACATCTCGCAGGAATCGGCAAATGTGTTTACAAGTGTGCAGGTAAAATCCGGACGCTTTCGGACTTTACCTCCTTTAAGGTCAACACTACTTACGGGCGCAATCGGAAGTTCCCATTCAGGGGGCTTTGGTTTATCAGGATGACTGAAGCACACCTGTAGTAAGATTGGGCAAAGCGCTTCGGATATGGCATCCTCATCCTTACGCTGATCATCGGTAATAATAAGCTGTGCAAGAGCATTGCAGCATATAGAATGATAGAGATTTTCATGTCGCTGCCATAGCTGAGCAAACCCACCAATTTTTCGTGTTTTTCTGGCCACTATTCAACACCACTCTTTTCAGGCATTGTTTCCAGCATACGCTTGGCCAATGTGGACTCAGCATCCTCGTAGGCCAGACTTCGTGTCCAGAATCGTTTCTCGTTGCGTTTTATAACTATGATGCTGTTATCTGTCACGATATGGACGATCCCATCAAGCAGGATTTGAGATGTCCCCATGGGACGTGGTAATGACTTGCTGATTTCTTCCAGAACATGCCCCCAAGAATCTGTTTTGGGTGATAGATTCCACTCATCGCCCAAGTCTGCCGGGTAAAATTCTATGGCGACCATATTACCGGACGCGCCAATGTGAAGGTCAGCCCGCAGAATTTCGTCTTGATTCAGATAAGGTTGCCAGCGTCGGGCAAACCGTTCAGCATAGTGTTTTATCCAGGAAGTATCACTGCCTTTTACTCCTGGCATAGCGCCAACACTGTTATAAGGCTGATAAAAGAATGGCAGAGTCACTTCACAGCAATCACGGATCAAATCCTGCTGTTCTTTGGTAAAACCGTACAAATCAAAGACAGCCTCATCAAGTTCCGCTTCCCATTTACGCCGCTGTAATTCGATTTCATTTTGCGGAACACCATCAGGATATAATACGTCCTGTACCTGAGGCTGGTAGTTTCGGAGTTTTTTGACGATGGAGACAACGTGGTTTGCTTCCTTTCCCCGTAGACGACTAGGAATGGGGAGTTGAAGCAATTCATCATCAAGGTGAATTTCATGATGCCACAACCCCCAATTTGCTGAGATATTGAAATAAAAATATCTACTGAATGATGACCACAAGATACCAAGAAAAAGTAAATATTGTGTTTCTTCATTATTGATTAATTTGATTCCATTAATTGCGTTTGTAAAACAAAAATTCTTAGATTCATATCTGGCAACAACAGTACCTTTTGTCTCCCCCTTTTCGGATATACCTCTTTTAATTAATAAACGTGGGCCAGTATATGTTTCTATTTTTCCTAGTCTGTATACACGCAGGGGTAAATTTTTAAACTGTAGAGAATCATTGAAACGACTAAATGAAGATTGTACCAATAAATTTCTTGGCAAATCGTCTGTAGCTTTTTGGGGAGGATTGGGTGATATCCCTTGGCCTGAGAATCTCCTATCTATGTGATCTAATAATGTTTTAAAATTATGAAACTGATGAAAAAACACTGTATCCGCATGTCTACCGAACCAATTAGCTTTCCATGTTTTATTGTCGGTCAGGTCTTGTCCCGTCAAATAAGCTCGATCATATTTCGACAGCAGGATTGCTTGTGTTTCCTTAAGTGAAGCCACCTGTTTTAGGGACCAGTATTCAACCGGAGTTTTACCTTGTTCACCATTCTTGAAATGAATCATCACAAAAGGAGAATCTGCTCCCTTGAAGAAGAATTTCCGCACATGAGAGAAGTTGAATACTTCCGTAATGCAAACTCTGCTCATCCATTCTCGGCGGAACGTCTGTGTGGTTGAACTATGGTTGAAAAGAACCCCAGCAGAGGTCAACAAGGCGCACCGGCCTTCTTTATTCAGGAAATCCAGCGATCGCCAAAGAAAAGCCTGGGATGGTTCGTTGTCTCCAATGGGGTATTTTCTTTTTTTGCACCAGTCCAGCATGATGCGCTGACGATCTTTGGCACCCTTACTTGGATTATTGGGCGCACCCCATGGAGGATTGCCCACCACAACATCAATTTCTCCTACGTTTTTATTGTCGAGAGCAAACGCATTAGCCACATGGATGCTGTTGTAATGATTGTCTAACTCATTCGCTGACATAATCAGGTTTGGCAGTTTATCTCCATTCAGGATGTGTTCAAAAATGGATGGTGGATCCAGATAGTGCAGCATGGCAAGGTATAAGCTGAATGCGGTGATTCGGGCTGCTTCTTCATTGACCTCAATGCCTGCAATCTGCCTTCCGAGTATTTCCTTCAATTCGCTGAAATGTAGAGAAGATTTCTTTTGATATAGCCGATAACGAACAACTCGACGGAATGCTTCAACCAGAAATATCCCGGAGCCACATGCCGGATCTAGTATTCTCGGATTTTTCTGTAACACTTCATCAGTCAGTATTCTTGACAGAACGAATTCGGCCAGTGCCGGCGGGGTGTAGTAAGCTCCGTCTTGCCGTGCCTTGCTCTTTTTTTCGTTCGCACTTGCTGATGCATGGTAAAATTCCTCATAGATCGCACTGATCAGATCGAGCGGGATGATATCGAACTTATAGGAGTAAAAAAACAGCTTTTTCTGAGAGCCAACATCACCATATAAAAGTTCTTGTATGAGTTGCAGGTGCCTGCCCTCAATATTTTTTTCTTCCTCATCAATGTCAGGAAACATATCTCCATTAAAATCTATCGAGAGCATGCGGAATAATGCATAAGTAAAATCCTTATCCTGAAGTACACGTGGATATTTTGCTTTAACGCCGGAGAAATCCATTTGGTCACGTGAATAAGGATTTTGTAATAGTGTCTGCCATGTCGGATTTGATCCAGCAACTTTAGAAAAATACTCTTCAGTTAAAATGCCCCGGTCTTCCAGATAACGAATAAATATGGATCGTCCGATTAGAGCATGGGCATATTGCATTTTGGGACCGTGAAGGCCTGCCTGCATCAATTCACCCCTGACGGTCCTCAAGTCAGCAATCAACGCCTGATCGGCCCGATGTTTTAAATCACCAAATCGTCCATGCTCAAAGACCTTGCCTGTTTCAATATTGTCACGGTGATATTTTTGTAATTTACGTGCAACCTTCTCAACGGATGTCAATATCTCTAATGCGGTAAGTTTTTGTTTATCGACGTTCCATTCTTGCCGTATCGGGGCTTGTGCCAGGTCTATAACAGAAAGCTCACCTTCTGATTCCAGAAATAGAAGGCGAGGTCGTGCCAAACACCAAATTTTATTGAAAACTGCAATTTTCTCTTCATCTGACTTTTTGCTCCGTGCAAAAACTGCAACGGGGTTGTTCTCAACAAAAAAGATATACTCCACTCCAGCTTTTTGGGCAGAAAGAAGCCAATCTCCTTTGTCCAGCCAATCCTTCCGGCTAAGCGATCCACGAGAGACTTCTACAGTGCTAAAGAGCTGTCCATTGCTAAAATCGAGCTGCTCAATTACTGCTTGAAGCATGTCTTGTTTCATATCGCAATCTTCATTTCTTAATATATATTGGTTTTACTCAGTTAAATTAATAGGGAAAGCGACTGTTTCAACCAGTCTTATCCATAAAAAGTCCCGAAACCGTTACCGATCCGGGCTTTCTGTTTTTTTCTCTTTCCCCATTTCTTTTTCCACAAAAAGTTTGATTATTTTTTATACCTTAAGCGACTACCTTTGTAAATGCTTTTCTGGATAAACATGGCAAGGGTTAGTTTTGTTAGAATAAGCCAACCTGTTCCCATTTTTTCACCCCCTTTTTTCTACCGCGTGGGCACAAAGTTCGTACCCACTTTACAGGGCTATACCTTTGGCAACATTTTCTAATGAGTCAATAGGAGCAGATGAATTTTTCAACTTAAAATGACTCCCAGGGATAACCGATAATAATACTGACACCTGGCCCTTCGCGGCCTGTAGCAACATCACCGCGAATAACAAAACCGCCTTCCGTTACCATCCTGAAGCCTAACCCGGTATTGGAGCGATACTTGTCGTAAAGGTTGCTCCTGCTATCAGCTACCATGCCCATTTCGTAAAAAAAAGCCATCTGGAAGGATGTACGTATATCTTTTGCAATCCAGATATTAAAGGGGGTCGATTCCTCCGTAATATTCCAACGATACTCCACGCCGATAAAGCGGATATGAGCGCCCTGGTAGCGGTCCATGGGATAGGCGCGCAGACGGCTCGTACCACCCAACCCTCCGGCCGTACCATAGCGATTACCGTCGATAATGGTATCGATTACATCATTGCAGTCCTGTTGCTCGGCAGGTGTGCCGGTACTGCAGTTATAACCATATATCCGTTCTACCTCTGCCCTATCTGTTTCTCCTATGGACCGTACCACGGAATCACCCTGAAAATAATTAAGCACCAGCGTATCCCACCTCCTGAAAGGGATGTAACCTGTCAAACTGTATTGCATTACATACTGATCGGGAAGATACTTTTCCCGTTTAGTCATCTCTCTGGCATTAAAATCAAAACGAAGCCCTACACGGGGATTCTGGTAATCATCGGTGTAATCGATACGCATGCCAACAACACCTACACCGTAATCCAGAGTATCACTGTCTTTAAGGTCTTGCGTTACATTCCCATGGGAATCACGCAGTTTGGATGTATGCCATTTACCGTCATAGCCCATTACATAGAATTCCAGCATACGATCGAAAAAAATACTTGTCAGCCTGGCACCGAGGAAATCGTTTTCATCCAGTTCGAGCAAGGTATAGTCATCTTCATCACCACCAATACCGCGTGTGTTAAACCTTTAAATTATGATCTTTCTGAACTTTGAACCCGTCAGATCAAAGACGAGTCTTTTAGAAAGGATATGAACGTCAGAAATCGCAAAACCACCTCCCTCCAGATCACCATCAAGGATATAGGTATAGAGGTCGGTATAACTGTTGGCCACATTGGACACGGCGCCCACCAGACCCGCACCACCTCCTATACCGGGCAGGCTGTAAGGCGTAATAAAGACATAATAACCCTGCTCATCAAGAAACTGGTTACGGCGGCGCTCAATGGCATGGGCATCGGAAATAAATACTATAACTGGAAAAATAAACAGTACTGGAGATATGTATTTAAGAAACTTTAACATTTTATCTTTCTGACAAGACCCAGGCCGCCGTTTATCTCCACTTTTTCCCCTTCCTTAATCAAGCGCATGGCTCCGGGAACGTTTACGACAGCCGGGATGCCATACTCTCTGGCAACAATAGCGCCATGTGAGAGATAACCGCCGGTCTCCATGACGATGGCAGAGACGTTGAGAAAAAGCGGCGTCCATGAAGGGTCCGTTGAGGGTGCTACAAGAATATCGTCTGGGGTTAGTCGATGCCCTTCATCGGGTGATGCAATAAGGCGGGCCGTGCCTTTTGCGATACCTGCCGCGACGCCGATGCCTTTCAGCCCCTTTTCGGCAGTTTCTAAGTCATGGGACACCTGTTTTGGCTTATCATCGATCAGTATGTCCGGAGCCGGTAGCTCTTCCTGTTTTGACTTGATTTCTTTGCGTTCCAGCACTATCTCCTTTAAGTTCCTCCCATGCCACTCCCCCTTTAAGACAGCAATGATTTCAGCCCTGGCACAGTGAAAAATATCATTTTCACTTTCTATGAGATTTCTTTTTTTCAATCGATTAGCCATCTCCAGAAGGAGGTATCTCAATATCTCCATGTGCCTTGCATAGGTTGATTTTCCCATTTCCCTTAATGCGGCCCCCTTGGCTGCCTGTTTGAGACTGTTTTTGATATATCGGTGCATGTAGCGGGGCACTTTCTCTTTTATTTCCCGCCATGCCTCATCTGATGCCTGCTTTCCTTTGTCCTCCATTTTCGACAGAGATCCTGCGCTCAGGTAGTTGCTGATGCATTTTAAGAGGTAATCAGGTGTTTCACGCCAGCGGGGTTGCGTCACATCCATTTCATAAATGGCGCGATGACCATATTCCCGGAGATAGTTTTTAAAGGCTTGCCTGAAAGGGGAGCTTTCCCTTAGCGCTTCTTGCCATAGATGCGGCTCAAAAGGGTTCGATCCAAAAAAAAGCTTAGCCTCTTCGTCCTCTGATGCAACCGATGCCAGGACCTGCAACTCATATCCATGGTTTGCACTGGTAATGTCTGATATGCCTGCCATCAATGCATTGGCCAGAGAATAGGCCTTGTCGTGAAAATACTTTTCCAGTGTTTGAACGAGCATAAAGAGGGCGCCCGAGGCGGAGGAGAGCATGACAAATGAACTGTTATAGTCGTCAAGTCGTGAATCAATGCCTGAAAGGGCCTCCATGAGTTCTTTATCGGACAAGGCCGACAGATCTTTTTCCCTGAATTTCTCTGTATATGCTATTTCTCTATCAATGATTTTTTTTGCATTCTTCTTATAGCTGGCCATTGCCTTGACAAAGAGGATCATTCGCCATATTCTTGAAAGCCTCTTTCTTATGTTCCTTTTGCATTTTTTATCAATATGAATGACATACTGATGGCCACCCAAACTGATATTGGTTTTTTCCGGCTCAACTCCTAAAGTGTCATACCACAACCATTGCACAAGCGATGAGTTGCAATAAAGTCGGCCCTCAAACTGGCAGGAAAAACGTGCGGCACGATCGATAGGATAGTTTAAGCAATCAAAGTTTTTTCGCATAATGTCATTGATGTGATAATCGCAAAATTCACTCGATAGCCGGGGCAGTACCATGGGTACGGCATCACGGAAATTACCGTTGCTCCAGCATAGGGGCTGATTCTTCAATTCAGCCGGTATGATTTCAGTCATCCCCGTTACGGGACGTGATTGCAATACCACAAACTGATCACCGTCGAAGGCCCACTCTATATCCTGATGCGCTTCACCTTTGCCGAGCAGGTGAAATACCCGGTCACACAGACGGGCAAGTTGTTCGACCTGGGAATTGGTTAAAGAGGGGACCGGACTGTTCTTTCCAGGGACAAGCGCCGTGCCCCCCCCTTCCTTCATAAGGGAGGTCTTTTCCTTATTGCCAATATATCGGTCAATAAGCTTCTTATGGTAGCGGTTGAGCCGGTATTGATCGGGTTCTGCAACACCGGAAACGACAGATTCACCCAACCCGAAGTTAGCATTAATTACCATCACATCGCGCCTCCCTGTGGCTGGATCGCAGGTAAAGGCAACACCGGCCGATTCGGCATTTACCATTCCCATAATGACCAGGGCAGCAGAAATAGCGTCGTCACTGATGTTCATTTTTCGCCGATAGCTGATAGCACGGGCCGACCAGAGCGAGGCGTAGCATTTAAGAATTGCCGACTCCACATTTTCCAGACCGATAACATTAAGAAAACTGTCATGAATACCGGCAAAGGAGTTTTCACTTCCATCTTCCAGGGTACCACTGGATCTGACAGCTATCGCCTCCGATGTTAAACCGCAGCGTGCCAGAAAGTCCTCAAGCTCGACCCTGAAATTCTCGGGGAGTTTTACTTTCAGGAATTCATCTTTCAGTTCTATGAGCAGCGCATGTTTGGGTGATGTGAATTCATTGTCAGGCCTGTCTTTGATTAACGCAATAAAATTTTTGATCTTACCGGTATTGATAATTTCTTCGTAGAGATCGGTAATTATGACCCCCCCCTTTGGAAGGTGAAAACCATAATTGTGCAGTTGTGCCAGGTTCCAGCCTTTACCACCGCACTGCTCACGTGTACCCTCAGCAGCCTGCTTCCAATCCATCATCCACTTAGTCATTAAAGTCCCCCTTTTTCGCGCCATGAAGAAATATCTCCAGGCTGTGATTCATCGATTCTACAAGCGCACGGGGCTGCGGATTCTTGCACCATGCCAGCACAGAAAAGGCAAGCGATCCTCCCAGTACTTTTGCCAGTTCTCCCGCCGGTACGTCATCACGCACAGCCCCTTGCTTTTGCGCCAGCTTCATGAGTTCCATCAAAAAGCTGCGACCGTAACGGTGTGAATCACAAAGTTCTTTATCTCCAATCGTTTTGAGGCTGGAAAAAATCAAGGCCTCGGCAATCTTGCTATGCCCTTCAAACCACTCACACAGCGTCTGGATATAAGCTTCCAAAATGGGAATGACCGGTGAACCCTTAGCGGCTTTTTCCAAAGCCTCACGGGTCTGCTGCGATCCTTCATCACGGATAACATCGGCCAGAATTTCAATTTTTGTGTCGTAATACTGGTAGAAAGTTCCCTTGGCAACGTTGGCAGTGTTGACAATCTGGTCCACAGAGGTAGATTCAAAACCCTGTTTGTCAAAAAGCTTCTTTGCTGCCTTGATAATTTTGTTACGTGTCTTGGCACGTCGCTCTGCCTGGCTTGCCATAATATCACCTCAAATAATTGACTACAGTCATTATTATACTTTAGTCAGTATTAGGTCAAGTAAAAATTATCAGCGGCCTTGCAAAAGAGTATGGAGGGGATATTGCTTTAAGGAAAGATTACACAGATGAGTAGGGGTGCCAAAAAAAATTTACATGGACTCTTTATTTATGCTAAATTGCCTCAAAAAGTAATCCTCTTCCAGGTCGTGCCCTGACACATGAAAGAGTCCTGAAAAAATAATTATTGAGGTGATTATGAAGACCTTTAGCTTGTTTTTTATCATGTTATGTCTGTTGGTAACGGGAGTGTCCAATGGGGAAAAGTCCGGGGCGCCTGCTACCTATGGATCGTCAATTACCCTTAACAAAAGCGTTTCACTGGCCTATGCCATCGAGCATTTCGATGAAATAAAGAACCGGGAGGTACTACTTGAAGGCAAGGTAAGCAAGCTGTGCCAGGTTAAGGGATGCTGGATGGTTTTGCAATCCGAGCAAGGTGCTGTGAGGGTGACTTTTAAAGACTACGGTTTTTTTGTGCCTGACGATCTTAAGGGTAAAAAGGTCCGGGCCCAGGGAAGGCTCCATGTGGAAATTATGGAAGTTTCCCAAGCCAGACACTTTGCTCAGGATGCAGGCAAATCCAGGGAAGAGATCGAAAAGATCAAAGAACCCATTAAAGAATATCGATTTGTTGCCACTGCGGTAGAAGTTCAGCCATAGCACTGAAGGAAGAAAGAGAGTCCTTAGCTGTCGGATAATGATTTATTATCATTAGATTTTTTTGGTGAACAATTGGGGCATACTTTCATATTCAATAAGCCTTTAATCAATTGTTTTGAATAACAATAAGAGTACACTGGCAAATTACAAAACATGGCAAAACCTTGGTGGATCTTTGTAAGTTTCTCTATTGCAAAGATGACAATGCCAAGCAACTACATTCATATCTTTTTCAATATATTTTTATTGTTATCTATGTTGGGTTTCATTCTTCAACCGTTCTCAAAACGTCCCTGAAAACTTCATCAAAAACTTCAGTTTTAAGTTTTTCGGGATTTTTAGGCACATTCAACTGAAGCTCACTCAACTGTAGTTCAAGGTAGTCATCCAATTCAGTACAGGGCTCTATAAGAAAGGATTCAGTGTTCCTGCTTTTTTCATCTATTAATTCATCGAGGTAATCACGCAAATCACCATGGGGAATAAAGACTGATAGAAGTTCATCGATTTTCATTGGAGGCTGGGTTCCAAATTCAACTATCCATGTGCAGCATAAAAGTGGCCTCAATGCGTAGAAAGCCGTTTTAGCACGAACCTTCTCTTCCTCCTGCATCTCAGACACCTTCTTTTTCGCCATGGCGAGGTAGTGGTGAAATGAAGATTCAGGCAAAAAAGCCTTTTCCGATAGATCCCTGAAGGGAGCCATAACGGACCCAATCTGACGGTAAACTATAGGCGAAGAAATCCATTCCAGAAGAGGGGAATTTGATTTTTTCAGGAGCTTGAGGGCCTTTCGAATATCCCAACCACCAATATCCAGCTCACTATCGATAGGACGCTCGATAACATCCCGTCTCTCACCGATGGAAAGATACCAGTCTCTTGGGTGAACGTAGATAAAACGTACATCATAATCACTGTCCATTGATGGGAATCCCCATGCACGGCTGCCTGACTCACAGGCATAGATGATCCTGACATGAAACTCTTTTTCAATTTTTTCCAGTTCTTTAATAATAATTTCTTTCATATCGATCTATCCAAACAACTCTTTCTCCAGGGTATTGCAAATAATATCATCCCAGAACTTCTGATCAACTTTTTCAGGAAGTGAGCTTTCGGCGACCAGACTTTCAACTTCATCCATTAAATCCTCTAAAAGGGGCGCAACTTCCGACATATAATCCATCTTACCTTCTTTGACCTTTTTTAAAAGTTCAGCCTCCTTTAATGGAAAAGTAATCCTCTTGTAGGTCAGTATTTCCCTGGTCTGATATGCTGACCTTAAGGCATGAGAAACAGCCTTCCAGTCGACATTTTTATTTTCCGACGCCTGTCTCGCCCTTCCTCCATAATCGTTACTGAACTTTTGCAAAATGGGGATGACGTAATCGATGGCAGCAGATTCCTGAAAATATTTTCCGCATACCTGATACTGCCTCATACCATCGGGATTAGGTGCAACATGATAACAGTGTTCAAGCTCGGGGAGCATATGCCAGATTTCCCTCATCTTTTTTGAAGAATCTTCTTTTTCAAGCAGATCAAGAATGGTTCTCACAGCACTCAACCTGGAACCTTTAATACCATACTTGCTTGCCTGACGGCGGGCATAATTAATGAAGGATTTAAGGTTTTTAGTATAGAATTTCTCTCGATTATTAACAATATCAACCCAGATGGGCGACGATTCAATCAACATATCTTGAGGGGCATGAAGCATATCCATGGCAACGGTCTGACCATCACAGGCGAGCTTAATAAAAAAATGAAGAGAATAGAGTTCAATATCAATATCATCCTTCGTATTTTTTGCACCCTCCTCTCCCGAGGTGTAGCTATGACATTTCGCTATTTTACCGAGAAGAACTTCTTCCCTGGTCGGCAGAAAAATACCTTTGTAATCCACATCCGAATGAGAGGTTGCTGTTCCATAAAGATGAGAACCGAACTTCATTTTAACTATCAGTTTGTTTTCAATAATTTTCAATGATACATCCTCTTCATTGCAAATCAGTCCAGTTAATATCAAATCGCGTAAGATATTTTCGCAACCTGTCGGCATCATTGCTGGTTTTCTTGCTTTTTCTTGATACGTTAAAAAGAATACGCCCCGCCTCGGATAGGCTTTTGGATTGCTTGCATACGCTCAGCACATCGGCCAGTTGCGCCCGGTCAAAACGGTCAAGACGGTCAACCTTTTCTTCTCCAAGTCGTTCAATTAAAACATCTTCTCCCTTTTCCGGTTTGCTCCACAATTTCCTCAGCCGTCCCATTTCTTCAAGAACTTCCTCTTCCCTTATCCGTCCTCCTTTTGAGAGTGTTGCCATTCGGGTGACGGCACTGTTTAGATCTCGAAAGTTGGCCGACCATGAAGCTTCGGGGGATGTAGAAAAATCAAGAAAGCCTTTTCTGGCTTCTTTATTAAAGGTAACATGCAGATTATTTCTCTCGGCAAAACGGTCCAGTTCATAATCGAGGTTGGGCTCTACATCTTCAGGGCGTTCTTTTAGTCCAGGAAGGTTAAAGGTCCACAAATTGATACGGGAAAAAAGATCTTCCCTGAAACGTCCATGGGCAACGTCTTTTTGAAGATCCCGGTTCGTTCCGCAGATCAGTTGAAAGTCGCTATTGACTTCCCTGTCCGCTCCGACAGGGAGAAATGATTTTTCTTCAATGGCTCTTAAAAGCATGGACTGTTCATCAAGCCCTAGTTCTCCTGCCTCATCTAGAAAGAGAACTCCCTTGTCGGCAGCCCTTAAAAGCCCTTCCCTCCCCTCAATGGCCCCTGTAAAAGCTCCCTTTTTGTGGCCGAAAAGAGCCGACATGGCACCGTCCCCCCGGAGCGTGGCACAATTGACTTCGACAAAATTTCCCGCCAACTGTCGCCGACTCTGCTTGAGATCGTAGATCCTGCGGGCCAGCTTTGACTTACCTGCCCCTGTGGGCCCCATGAGGAGAATTGGGTCGATGGAGTGCATGGCAACGCGCTCTATCCTTTCAATAAGACTGTTAAAAGCCTCATTTCTTGTTTCTATGCCGGACTTGAGGAAGGAGATATCGTCCTTGATTTCCTGCCTGAAGCGCATGGCGAGTTGGTCGTATTTTGAGAGATCGAGATCGATAATGGCATAAGAACCTTCAACCTTTTGCCTTCCCGCCGGACTGGTCTGAATCAGCCTTGCAGGAAAGTAGTGAGACTCGGTCAGGAGAAAGAGGCATATCTGGGCCACATGTGTTCCCGTCGTAATATGGATAAGATAATCCTCGTTCTCTACATCAAAAGTGTAGCCTCTGGCAAAGTCGTGAAGGACACCATAGACCTCCTCAAAATCCCAGGGATTTCTAAAATGTACATTTTGAGGGACTACTTCTGTTTCCGGCGACACAGCTTTAATATCTTGAGCAACCTGTTTCACAATTGAAGAGTAGCGTTTTTCGTAGAGTAGCTCCAGGCGGTCTATAAGCAATTCCTCATGCTGACAAAGGGATACCGTCGGACGCCACCGCTGCCAGCGCTTCTCATCTTTGCCCTGATCCATCATGGTTCCTAGCAAACCAATTGCCACTGTTTTTTTCATATCTAATTTTATACTTTCTTATAAATACATATAAGAAATATGCATTATTCGAGAACAGTTGTCAAGACAGAATTGTCTGTAAAAATAAATTATATTCGTTATTACAGATAGTTAAGAAGTATTTTGGCTTTTTTTATAAAGTTGGCACATGAGTTGCCATTATAGAAGGCAAGAGATGGCGGAAATGCCCGCTATCAGGTTCTTTAAAAAGCTCATACCGCCGGGCCAGCGGCACACACTGTTTGAAAGATTAACATTGTGTGTACCGGACATGGGATCTGACAAAGGCCGGTATTGGGAACTGGTTAGCTCAATGGGTAGAGCATCACATGAGTGTCGTGTCAACCGCAAATTATCAATCTCAGCGATATGAGAAGTGGTCATATGCAAGACGTACGAGCGCAGGACTAGTTGTTACTAATTCAAGTGAGTACGACGCAGTAGATGGCCACTTATCATATCGCCCGAAGGGAGACACCCATAAAGCCCAATGCGGCGTTGCAGCCATTTAAAATATGAATAACTATTTTTGCATGACTGCGCCTTGCCTTGGACTTTATGAATGACTCTGAGAATGATAATTTGCGGTTGATACGACACCATACTGTGAGTGTTGCAGGTTCGAGTCCTGCGCCAAGCAGGGGCTAAAAACCCCTTTGATCGTAATGATCGCCAATATCGACCTGAAGGAAGCGCCCCTTTTTTGACCGGCCCTGTTAAGGCATTAGTAAAGTCACTCCCCAAAGGGTGAGGATTTCAAAACCTGACAGGGCAGCATTTAAAGGTGCCATGCAGCAAGCAGATACCGCTTTCTGCCTGCTTTAGGCAGACCTACAGACTGAAGCCTTTTGAGTGATGACAGTGAAAGAAGTTACTGCAAATAAAGGTGGACGCTAAAGGCAGCCTTAAGCAGAAGAAAACTCAAGCTTGGCTCCGCACCTGAAGGTGTGGCTGAAAGAGGGAACGCTTCCGGAGGGTTATTTCCCGGTGATAGATAATTAAGAAATTGAAGGAGGGATTTTAAAAATGCTAATCATAAAAACAAAGAAAGTTCATTCCTATGAGAAAGGACTCTATTTTAAAGAACAGGAATTTATGGGTTTGCTTGATAAGGGTAAGCACCGTTTTGTTGATCCTCTTAACAAGATAAAGGTAGATGTCGTCTCCATGAGGGATCCATGGCTTACCCATGAAAAGCTCGACATTATGGTAAAGTCAGGCTTGTTAGATGAAGAAGTGACCACAATAGACCTTAAAGATTCAGAGCGTGCCCTTGTCTGGATAGATGGACGCTTTGAAAAGGTTCTTGCTCCAGGGCTATATGCTCTTTGGACAACCTTCAGGAAAGTAAAAATTGAAATAATTGATGCCAGCGAGATCCGCTTTATCCATAAAAGCCGCAAAAGCATAGCAGACTCACCTGATGCAACGGAAAGGTTCCATATGGTATTCGTTGATGAGGGATTTAAAGGGCTATACTTCAGGGATGGAGAGTTTGTCGACACATTAGGGCCGGGTCAACACCTTTTCTGGAAAGGAATAGGAAAGGTCAAGGTTTACCATGTAGATATACGGGAAACCGTACTTGATGTAGCGGGTCAGGAAATTATGAGCCGTGACAAGGTATCGCTCAGGATGAATGCTGTCGTAAATTACCGCATTGCAGACCCCCTTAAGTCAGTCATTGCCAGTGATGATAGTCGTCAGGCTATTTACAGGGAGGCACAACTTGCTATCAGGGCCGTCATCGGGAGTTATGATCTTGATACCCTTCTCACTGACAGGGAGAATGTATCTCAGGAGCTGGAGAAGACAATCCGTCAACGTAGCATGGAATTTGGAATAGAGATTGTCAGTCTTGGCATCAGGGATATTATCCTGCCAGGTGAAATGAAGGAACTCATGAACAAGGTCATCGAGGCTCAAAAAGCAGCCCATGCAAACCTGATTATGCGCCGGGAAGAAACGGCAGCCATGAGAAGTCAGGCAAACACAGCACGTATACTTGAGAGCAACCCCACACTTATGAGGCTTAAGGAACTGGACTTCCTTGAAAAGATTGCCGGTAATTCTAAATTGAGTGTAGTTTTAGGAGAAAAAGGTCTGGCCGACAGAGTGGTAAACCTGCTCTAATGAAGTACAATTCAGTCGGCCTGCTGTCGGTGGGTCGCCCCTGAATTTGTCAGGGGGCGACCCGGCAGCTAAGGAAAAAGGAGAAATAAAAATGATTAATATTGATGGTTCATACGGTGAAGGAGGCGGGCAGGTACTTAGAACAGCGCTGGCCCTATCCCTCGTAACGGGCAAACCATTCTGCATAGAAAACATCAGGGCAAAAAGGAGAAAGCCGGGACTTATGCGGCAGCACCTGACGGCAGTTAATGCCGCCGTTGAGATAGGAAATGCGCGGGCAGAGGGCAATGAAATCCGTTCTACGAGCCTTACCTTTAAACCTGAACAAATCAAAAATGGTAAATACCACTTTGCCATCGGTTCTGCCGGGAGTTGTACACTTGTCTTGCAGTCAATACTTCCTGCACTTATGGTGGCTAAAGGGCCGTCAGAGATCGTGCTTGAAGGTGGGACTCATAATCCTATGGCCCCACCCTTTGATTTTCTCGAAAAGGCCTTTCTGCCACTTTTGGAGAGAATGGGTGTTCAGGTTTCCATATCCCTTGAAAAGCATGGTTTTTATCCTGCCGGAGGAGGAAGGTTTAAGGTACTTGTAAATCCTGCTGACAGACTTGAAAAGATTGAACTGCTTTCACGTGGCAAACTTATTGGAATAAAAGCCAGGGCTCTTACATCACAGATACCTGAAAAAATTGCTCACAGAGAACTAAAAATTGTCATGGATTATTTTAATCTCGATAAAACCTGCATTCAGGCAAAGACCGTCAAAGATTCACCTGGTCCGGGCAATGTAATAACCATTGAGGTTGAGTCTGAAAATATGAGAGAAGTTTTTACAGGCTTTGGTGAAAGGGGCGTAAAGGCTGAAAAGGTAGCAAAAAAAGCGGCAAACCGTGCCAGGCAATACATTGAATCTAAGGCAGTGGCAGGGAAATATCTGGCAGACCAGCTACTGATACCAATGGCTATAGCAGGAGGAGGAAGGTTCACCACTCTTTCACCAACGGAGCATACCAGGACAAATGCAGAGGTAATTGGCAAATTTCTAAAAGTCGATATTACCATGGATGAAGTGGAAGAGGGACTTTGGGAAATCAAGCTATTTAACAACGAATAAAGAGGTAATATTATGAAATGGGTAAAAAATGAAGATAATTACAGGGTTCCTATTAAATCATGGTGTGGTGAAATTGAAGATGGCGCCTTAAAACAGGCTGAAGATCTGGCTAAACATCCTGCTATATTTAAACATGTGGCCTTAATGCCCGACTGCCACCAGGGATACGGTATGCCTATCGGTGGCGTTATCGCCTGTGAAGACGCTGTCATACCCAATGCCGTTGGCGTTGATATTGGCTGCGGTATGGGAGCTGTTAAAACAGATCTCCCCGTGACTGAAACATCGAGGGAGTTGATCCGGCAGATAGTCACCAGAGTAAAGGAACTTGTCCCCTGTGGTGAGGGAAAGGCCCACAAGAAAAAGCAGGACTGGAATGGCTTTGATGAAAAAATTGAAAACCCACAAGACCGTAAATGGTATTCAGAGCATATCTGGAAGCTGGCAAACAGAAACCTTGGAACGCTTGGAGGGGGAAACCACTTCATTGAACTACAGGAGGGAGATGACGGGTATGTGTGGCTCATGATTCATTCGGGTTCTCGAAACCTGGGATACCAGATCGCACGGTACTACAACCAGGTGGCAATGAGCCTCAATGACAAGTTGAAATCAAAGATCCCCAATAAGGACCTCGCTTTTCTTCCCCTTTCCTCGAAGGAAGGTAAGGCCTACATTACAGACATGAATTTTGCACTCGATTATGCAAAAGAAAACAGGCGAAGAATTATGGAGTCTTTCAAGGAGGCCTTAAGTGAAAGCTTTCCTGACACTGAATTTGAATGTCCCATAAACATTCACCATAACTATGCAGGTATCGAAAATCATTTTGGCAAAAATGTCTGGGTTCACCGTAAAGGGGCTACATCGGCACGTACAAACGAAGCTGGTATTATTCCCGGATCAATGGGAAGCCCCTCTTACATAGTAGAAGGCCTGGGGAGCAGTGACTCCTTCACTTCCTGCTCTCATGGTGCGGGTCGTGCCATGGGAAGGAATGAGGCCTCACGCCGTCTTTCCGTCGAGGAATGCAACGAGGCCATGGAAGGAATTGTCTTTGACCGCTGGAACAAGGTGAGACACGGCAAGGAGAAGGGGAGCCATGATCTGGGTGAGGCACCTCAGGCGTACAAGGATATCGATACAGTTATCGAGTCAGAGCTTGACCTTATTAAACCTTTAGTTAAGTTAAGGCCTCTTGGTGTTGTGAAGGGCTAGAAAAAAGCCCCCTCCTTATTCAAGGAGGGGGTTGGGGGTGGTACAACCTAGTAAGATGGGTAACAGAATAACATATAGACATAGGTAACAGTATAATAAAGGGAGAGGAGGAAATGCCTATGCCCTGGAAAGATACGAAACCTATGGATGAGAGAATGAAGTTGAT